>Ga0326728_10000718_pt1 | contig 125880 bp, 110 predicted proteins | sample MB3enrmetagenome_FD_207602 | JGI IMG/M metagenome (GOLD analysis project Ga0326728, IMG submission 207602) | Lab enriched peat soil microbial communities from McLean, Ithaca, NY, United States - MB31MN | ecosystem: Environmental > Terrestrial > Soil > Wetlands > Peat | place: USA: New York...
CTTCCAAAGGATGGAAGGAGCAACTGCAAAACATTAGTCAACTCGAGAGGCTCGGGCTCATGCGCAACCCAGAGCTTTCAATGCGCTTCATTGTTACACTGTTGGAGACGCCCTCTGAAGAATTGAATATGACACGGAAGGAACATGCCAATGTCCTGTGCGCGGCGGCAACTAACCCAAAGATCGTTGGGAGTAGCAGATTCACCGGAAGGATAGGCTGGGTAGGAGGGGGCGAAGGAAATCCCCCCTTCAAGGAATATGGAACGATGTGGACGCTTTGCTTGGACAAATGGATTGATGAGAGTCTCGTGCCCTATTTGTTCTTCAAGTACATTCAGACGACGCCCGAGGTCAAGCTGGCCATATATACACGATTACTAGAAAAGGCGGAGGATCAATGGCTCCGGGTTGAGGTGATTCGGTCTTGTGACCCCTTTGATGATGGGCCTATTCTCAAGATGGCGTGGAATGATCCCGATGAGAAGTGTCGAGAAATCGCAAGAGAGCGCATTGGAGGGTTAACCGAATTTGTGGGCGTGCAAGAAACGCACAATCGCTAAGAATCGCTTTGGAGTGGCCTCGAGTCACAAACTACTTATATCTACCGTGCTCATTCGCAAATGGCCGAAGTGTTCCTGTCCCGCAATGACATCAGTAGGGCTTGGCTGATAATCAGGTCTGGTCAGCGCGAGATCATAATGCTCGCCGTCCCGATCAACTATTACCAGACAACTGCTCTTCCGAAAATGAGCGATGGCTGCTCCAGCCAGGGTGTGAACGATCTCGGACAGTTCCGCTTTGTCGCGCTTTTTCGAGGCAACAAAAACAAATATCCGGTCTCGTCCATCAACATGAGCGCCTCGAAAACTAACGCCTTGCGCCTGTTTCGATACTCTCTCAGTCACATCGTAAAAAGCCCGTCCCAGTTCGGCGCGCTCGCGCAATCTCATGTCAACCAGTATCTCCTGCAACAGAATGTAGTTCTTACGCTCCCCATCCGGGTCAAACAAAGAGAGCGCATCCGCGCTTATTCCCTGAGCGTAGTCTGGGTCTCTGACTGCTAGGCGATCCGCCACATGTTCAAGCAGACTGCTGAAAAAACGGTTTTCCGCGTTGCGTTCCTGCGCCTCTCTTGCTAATCCGGCGTTGGCTTCAAGCGTATGCTTGGCATCTTCATACCCGATACATCCTGCGAAACTTCCGCCATTCATCAGATAAAGCTCAAACAGCGGCCCTTCATTGCCAATGGTGTGGAGACAGGCGGTGGACAGGGTCCGTCTGGCATTCAGATATTCCAGGAGTTCGGGGACAGTTCTGAGCTGCACCACGAGATTTATAAAGTCGTTGATCGACATATAGGTGATGGGTACTCCCAGATATTCGAGGGGGAGAGCAGCAGCTATGGAGGACAAGTCGACCGGATGCCATGTTTCAACCATGGCTATACCGTGAACTATCGTTGGTAGCGTATCAAACTCAAATCTTCCTCGCCTGGGATGTACACACCATTTAGGTTGATCGCTCGGATTCCTAATCGCTCCACGAATTTGTTTCACGGCATTCTGGATATACTTCAAAACCCACGTTCCATTGTCGGCAATGGTGAGCTTATCGGGGTTCTCTTGGGCTTTCTGGGAAAGGAGAATGCACTGCTGCTTGTGAAGAATCAGGTGGTCGATTACTTCTTTTTCGGTCTTGTCGATATGTTTGGGACTGCGGAACACAAATTCGGAGATGAGAGGGACAGAGAGCAGTTCTTCAACCTGCAATTCAGCCCAATCGGTACGCGCAATTTGTGGAGCGGCCATGCCTCAATTATTGCGTCTTCAGGGTGCGAAGGCAAGAATGGCAACAGATGGGAACTCCGAAATGTCTTACCTCGAAGTTGCAAGAAATCCAGCCCCAACCCACCCCACGGCCCGAATCAGACCCCAAGGAAGAGCGAATCCAAGCACGGGGCAAATCGCAGCCAAGAGATAGAGCCATCGGTTTGGTGCCGGTGTCGGATAAAGTGTCTGCCCGTCTTCCGTCTCGATTGATTCAACCGTATAGGCCCATCCCTTCGCCCAGTTGATTGTCTTGATTCCTCCAGCATTCACTTCGGAAGGAAGCGGCACAGCATTTTCCATCTCAGCCGCGCTGAACTTGGCAGGAACACCATTTGCTTCGGACGGTTCCGCTGTTGCCGCGTAGGGGTCAGCATTCTTCTTTGGAGCGTTCTTGACGAACCGATCCTCTTGTTTCTTCTGATCTTGCTCTACCAAAGTAGCTCCAGGCGGAAGCTTGATCTGAAAACATCCGCTGGCATAACCAAGCAAGCGGCACTTACGTTCCTTTTGAGCGTTATCCGAATTCGCCAACAATTCAAATTTGGCGTGGCGCTCCCTCTGATTCAGGACGCTTTGCAATTCCAGGTATGAAGCAAAGCCGCCAAGGATAGCCCCTACCGCTCCCAAGAACAGCGCTAGCCGCCGCGTTCCTTCTCTGAAATTCACCGAAGCCGTTCCTTTCCAAGTCGCTGTGATCTCTATTTGGCTGCCGCGCCAGTGTTGCCGTAAACCTGCGCCTCACCCGCTTGGGGCAAGTGAAGGAGTTATTGTTCAAAGATGAAAATTCATTTCGGGCACAACCGATGAAATTGTCATTGCTGATTCGTCTGGACGGGGTGATCTTCAAACCATTTTCGTGTTCGCTCCTGCGTTTGTACCAAGTCGGTACTGCTAAGGTGAGAGGCGGCATCATCCCGATTTTTTGCTGCTGCTTCCTGTAACCTCGCGTCTATTGGTTTGCCCGCCGCAGCAAGGTCCAGCCAGAAATAGGCATTCGCATGGCTTTGAGGTACGCCATTGCCCTCTTCGTAAAGCAATCCGAGCTGGTATTGTGCAAAGGCATCGCCTTGCTCTGCGGCCTTGAGATACCAAGCTGCCGCCTGAGCGAAGTTAACAGTGACACCTCGACCATGCTCGTAGGCCCCACCCAAATAGAACTGTGCATCTGCGTTCCCCTGATCGGCCGCTTTGAGCCACCAGGCCGCAGCCTGCGCATAGTCTTGGGGTACACCTTGCCCGTGATTGAACAGAACACCAAGGTTGTATTGCGCTCTGGCGTCCCCTTGCTCGGCAGCTTTGCGATACCAAGCCGCTGCTTGCGCGTAGTCTTGAGTTACTCCTTGGCCTTGGTCGTAGAGTACGCCGAGATTGTATTGCGCTCTTGCAAACCCCTGCATTGCCGCTTTGCGCCACCATGCCGTCGATTGCGTGTTGTCTTGCGGAACGCCCAGGCCCTCTGCGTAAAGCATTCCGAGATAGTATTGGGCATCAGCGTCAGCCTGCTCGGCGGCTTTGCGAAACCAGGCAGCAGCCTGTGCGTAGTCTTGGGGAACCCCTCCGCCATTGGAGTACGCGGCACCAAGGTTGTATTGCGCGTCTGCATGTCCCTGATCGGCAGCTTTGCGAAACCAGAGAACCGCATTGGCGAGGTCTTGAGGAACCCCTTCCCCATTCACTGAGATCAGGCCAAGTTGATCCTCGGCATCAGCGTTGCCCTGCTCGGCTGCCTTGCGAAACCAGGCCGAAGCCTGCGCGTAGTCTTGAGGCACACCTTGCCCGTGATAGTACAGAACCCCGAGTTGCAATTGTCCATCGGCGTCGCCCTGCTCGGCTGCCTTGCGATACCAGGCCGCTGCCCGTCCGTAATCCTGTGGTACCCCTTGGCCATGTGAATAAGCAGTGCCGAGGTTGTATTGTGCATCGGCGACGCCCTGCTCGGCAGCCTTGGTGAACCAGATTGCCGCTTGTGCAAAATCCTGCGAAACACCTTCTCCGTTGACGTACAGAAAGGCAAGATGGGTTTGCGCATCAGGATTGCCTTGCTCCGCCGCCTTGCGATACCAGACGACAGCTTGTGCGTAGACTTGAGGTACTCCCTGGCCGCTGTAGTACGCAAGTCCAAGGCTGTATTGCGCACGTGCATTTCCTTGTTCAGCGGCTTTGCGAAACCAAGCAGCGGCCTGTGAGTAGTCTTGTGGTACCCCTTGGCCATCGAAGTATAGGTCACCAAGCAAGAGCTGTGCTCTAGCACTGCCCTGTTCTGCCGCTTTGCGATACCAGACAGCCGCTTGTACGTAGTCTTTGGGGATGCCTTCGCCATTGCCGAATGCATCTGCAACACGCTCTTGTGCACTTGCATCGCCCGCAGTTGCTTTTGCCAGCAGAGTCGGGTCGATACCTTTGCTTTGCGCCCATCCGGTGGCAATACATACCAGCATTGCCAAGGCTGCCCACACGTGAAAGAATCGCTCCCCTTTCATTTCCGTTCCCTCTGCACCATCTCAGCAAGATCATTTCTTTTGCTTCTCGGACTTTTCAATGAACTCCCTCAGGCTCTTTGCACAAGCCTCCGCCGTCTTCTGGAGTTGGTTATTGGTGCCCGCCTTGCTCGTCGAGTAGGCGAAGAGAACCCGCTTGGTCAGCGGATCGACTACGGCAATACTCACGGTGGTTGATCCCCTGGCGGCGCGCTCCGCCCGCCGTTGCGCCGCGGCCTGGGCCCCCTGCGCGAATCCCGTCTCAAAGGCATGATTACCGCTGTCTCCCTCGTTGATGGTTGCGGTTGCGCTGTTGTTGATGACGGTCTCCGGCTGGTTGGGAACCTCGTGGCTGCCGGTGCTGGTGATGATGTATTCCGCCTGGCTCTTATCGGTCACCACGGTCAACGGCACATGCTGTTTCGTGAAAGCGGCGGCCAGATAGGTTTCATACCCGTTCTTGGTTTCAGCAATGTAGACGGTGGACCCGCTCTTAATCTGAGGAGTTTGAGCAAAACAAATGGCAGAACAGGCGAGTAGCAGAAATGCGAAAGAGCGGTTCATTTGATTCTCCTTTCGGCCAAGAGAACTATCTTAGTGAAGTAGTGCTTGCATCGCGTCAGTGCGTAGCCTTCGGACGATTGGTTAGGGCTGATACCGCCAGAGATCGTTGAGATACCCTACCGTCCCCGTCGAATCATAGCCCATTCCTCCGAAGAGCCAGAGGTTGCCATTGCCGTCAGTCCAAGATACAGAACCTTCCCGTCCTCCAGGGACGTTGGAGGCGGAGGCGGTACTCAGTGTGCCGTACACGCCGCTTGCATTTCCTGTGTTGCTCCCGCTCATCCAGGTCCAAGTCTTGGCCGTAGGCATGAACTCCCAGAGATCGTTGAATTGACCGCCGCCTCCAAAGAGCCATAGGTTTCCACTGCTGTCAATCCAACTGACGGCATTGGCCCGTCCTCCAGGGATGTTGCTGGCAGATGCGACCCCCAGCGTACCGTAAACTCCTCTTGCATTTCCAGTGCTGCTCCCGCCCATCCAAGTCCACATCTTAGTTGTGGGGCTGAATTTCCAAAGGTCATTGAACGCGCCAGAACAGCCAGAACCACCGAAAAGCCAAAGGTTCCCGCTGCTATCTGTCCAGCTACTGGAGTTTGTCTGAGTCCCCCCTCGCCCAGCGGGAACATTGGTTGCGGCGGCTACGCCAAGTGTTCCATATACTCCGGGTAGGCAGTCCGGCACACCGTTCACCGAACTGGACCCGCTAACCCATGTCCACATCTTGGTTGTGGGGCTGAACTCCCAAAGATCGTTCAAGGCACTTCCACCGAAGAGCCATAGGTTGCCGCTGCTGTCAGACCAACTTGCGGCAGCCTCCCGCGCACCGGGGACATTGCTGCTCGCTGCGACGCCCTGTGTGCCATACACGCCATTTCCCTCTGATGTACTTCCTGTATTGCTCCCGCTCATCCATGTCCACATCTTGGTTGTTGGACTAAATTCCCAGAGGTCGTTGAGGAAGCCGTTCGGTGCATCCTGGCCATTTCCCCCGAAGAGCCAGAAATTGCCGTTGCTGTCGATCCAACTGACGGCACCAAACCGTCCGCCGGGAACATTTGTCGTAGCAGGTACACCCTGAGTTCCGTAGACACCCGGCTGGCTACCGTTTGCCCCAGGCACAGTGTTGCTTCCGCTCACCCATGTCCACATCTTGGTTGTAGGATTGAACTCCCAAAGGTCGTTCAGGCCGAATCCAAGCGTTCCCACCGAATCGTAGCCCATTCCGCCAAAGAGCCAGAAATTACCGTTGCTGTCGGTCCAACTGACGGCATACTCTCGCCCCCCAGGGACGTTGCTGGCGGAGGCGACACCCAGTGTGCCGTAGATGCCCGACTGGCCGCCGAACTTAACGGCTATGGTGTTCCTGCCGCCCATCCACGTCCATTCGTTTGCTGTGCTGGGCGTTGGTGTGGGCGTTGGTGTGGGAGTGCTGCCCCCGCTGGTCGAACCTCCACCGCAACCGGACGCTAGCAGGGCAATCGAGACAAGCAATGCAAAAGCAATCCTTCTGTGCAACGGCATTTTGGCCACCTTTCGAGCCCAAGAGAGTGTATGCACTAAATATAGCGCAAAGGCCAAACCGATGATGAACGCATGGCAAAGGACATCTGTGCGGCGACCGGCGAGAGAATCAGGAAGTTGCGCCGCGCCCGGAATTGGCGGCAGATTGACCTTGCCGAGCAGTCCGGCGTTCATGAAGTCCACATCTCCGACCTGGAGCGAGGAACCCGCGAGCCGGGCTTGCGGACACTCAGCAAGATTGTAACCGCGTTGGGTACTACACTGTCTGAGATGTTGAGGGGACTGTAACTGAGACGCGGGCCGTCAAGCAGATCGCAAATCGTCCGGATTCCGAATCCGTCCCCGCAAACGCCGCAGTCGCTTGCGGCTGCGGAACAGACTTAGCTTTGTAAGAATCCCCGATGCAAGCGAAGTTCCTGCCGCAATTCCTTTCGCAATGCACTGCTCTTCTTGAGGCGCTTGAAAAACTCGTCCAACACGCTGACAACGATGGCATTGACGCTGACGCCTTCGGCTTCAGCCCATTCCTTCAGCTTGGCGCGGGCTTCTGCGCCGACGTGGAGGAGTTGAGGATTGGTCAGTTCCATGCCGGCCTTGCGGGTCTGCTGAATATCAACCTTGTTATGGTCAACGTGGCTCAAAGCGTAAAGGACGATCCGGGCCAGATCACCCTTTACACGGGACTCTTCGGTGATGGCCTCTCGGAGATCGAGCGGAAGGCGCAGCGTCATTCCCGGCCGTTCTTCCGTCCATCGCTGCCCCTCACAGTTCACCTTGCGCGTTACCGCCTGTCTGACGGCTCTTTTGGCTACTTTCTTGACTGCCACTTGCACCTCTTTCAAATTCATTGTGACGACGAAGAAATAGACGTAGCTGATTTCGAAGCGTTGAATCCGGTTTGGTAATAGTGCAGTCTGTGGTATCGGAGCTGCTGAATCTTCGATTTCACCTCGCCTCCGAAAGACGCGCTGTAGGGTTTTTCTCCAGCCGGCCCTTGTTCCCAATTGCTGAATCGCGCGTCAAATACGATACCGCTGGCCGCTGTAGCGGGCACTCTGCCGAAACGAGGGAAAGATGGCAAGCAACTCGGATAGGTCTCAACGCGGATTATCGCAATTTCATGCGTGCATTCACTGTGGCAACGTCTCTCGTCGAGATGAATTCGACGGCACGGCTATCGCCACCGGCATTTATCCCTGCACAAAGTGCGGCCATGATGGACCGCTCAATATCGTCATTCGAGATGTGGATGCCGCCGCAACTGGCACAAACGACCCCGCTCCCGGCAGTTCAGCAGGCTAACGCGGTGCTTCGCTGTTGTGGAGATTGCGTTTTGACCAGCTTGCGCCCGGCTGCGCGAACGAACTCGCTAGTCAACCGCTTTTTATCGTCGGCACGCATCGCCAATCTGGTTACGAGTTTTGGGTGTTCCTCGCTCAGAGGACGGACAGCAATTTCATTGCTGGAGATTCGCCACGCCGCCTCGCGCGTCAGGAACGCCGCGCCCTTGTGCGCCAAGACGAGCGCCGATGCCTCTTCGGCAGTTGTGAAGGTATGAGTGTCAGGCGCGACGATATTTTTTGCGGAGGCCTCCGCTTGAATCATCTCAGTAATGAACGGGTTGATATGTGGCGCAGGCAGAATCCACTCGTGCGCGCGCAAATCTTCGAGGCGGAGTTCCACACTCCCGGCTTTGGCGTCGCTTTTCGGTAACGCGATATAGCCGGGCGACTCAGCAACGAACAAGAAGCTGAGCGATGAAGTATCGGGGATGGCCACCACCAGCGCCAGATCAAGATTCCCGGTAGCCACCATGCGCGCGAGTTCGTGCGAGAAGTTGCTCCAGAGCTTGACCTTCAGGCCGGGAAAGAGGGGAAGCTCAATCGACTGAATAGCAGTGACCAGGTACGGATCTGCATAGACGGATCTGCCGATGTGAAGCACTTCGTCCGCTCCATGCAGCGCGGCCCTTGCGTCGGCGACTGCACGCTCTGCGTACAACACGGCGCTGCGCGCATCTTTTACAAAATGCCGGCCGGCGTCGGTTAGTTCCACTGTCTGATGGTTCCGCACGAAAAGGCGCAAGTCGATCTGAGATTCAAGCTCGACAATCCGCTTGCTCAGCGTCGATTGCTCGATGCGCAGCCGCGCGGCTGCACGGGAATAATTCAGTTCTTCGGCCAGCGCAATCGCTGCCTGCAAAAGTCGCATCTCCGGTAGCGCCATACCCGTCCTCCCGTCTTATAGTCCAAGGGCAAGTAATGGTTCGTGCCGAGCAACACAATCGTGATAGCTGCTGCGTTTATCTCTACTGGACTCCTGAAAGGCGCGGTTTTCGATCTGGACGCAAAAACTCCGCGCCGGTTTTTCTTATTGACGCTAAAGCGAAAAGAAAGTTGTGGAAATGTAATCAAAACTTGCAAGAGCTGCCTTTATGCGTTCCGCTGGCGCCGTAGCCGATGGGAAGTTTCCGGGGAGTGAGTAGCTGCAAAGCCACATCGTGTCGGCCATCTTTCATGAGCGTTATTCCTGAATGGAATAACGCTCTCCGAGGAATTCATTAGACAGATCGCCGCTGCTCAACCAACCTATGAACTGAGCCGGGCACTACTGGGTTCTCTGGATCGAGAGAGTGAAGGAGGAGCATCTACATGAACTCAATGCCTGCAATTCAATCTTTGGGAGCAGGAGATCCACTTCTGACAGCGGAGGAAGTCGCGGCGAAACTCAAGGTCAGCACGGACTGGGTCTGGGATCATTCGTCGCGAAAATTGCCTTATCTGCCGGTGATCCGCATGAGTGATGGAGTTCTACGCTACCGCGCCAGCGGCATCGAAGAATTTCTGCGAGAACGGGAACAGACCTCCAATTTGCGGCGCAAACGCCGGTAAAATAGAGGTAGCCCGTTTTCCTCCCACACAGAAATCGAGGAAGCGATGGGTAAATCGCACCAGAAGGGATGGGTGTCGATTCGCGGCAAGAAGTGGTACGGATACTTCCGCCGCACAGTGATCGACCCCAGCACAAATCAACCGAAGACCGTCTCGACACCGGTTGCGCTCGGGCTGAAATCCGAGATGACCAAGTATGAGGCGCGCGAAGAGCTGGAACTCGCAATCAAGAGACTAACCGGACAGATCGCAGAAGGTGGGGTTGTTAGAAACGGCAGCGTCACCTTCGATTGGTTTGTCCAAAATCGCTACCTGCCACTGAAAGAGGGGGATTGGAAAGAAGAGACGGCCAAGGTGAAGAAGTTTCTCATCAAGGCCGACCTCGTCGATGCTTTCCGAGGTGTACGGCTCGAAAGCATCGATAAGCTCGCTCTCCAGACCCACCTCAATCGACTGGCCAAAACACGGTCCAAGGACAGAGTGTTGAACGCTGGAACCTACATGCGGGCCATCTTTCGGGAGGCGGTCGATCAGGACTTTCTTCCCAAAGACCCGGCGCGCTCCGTAAAGGCTCCTTCGACGCTGCGGGATACAGACAAGACGATCCTGAGTTGGGATCAACTCCGATCCGCATTGTCTAGGTTGCAGTTGCGGGACCGGATTCTGCTCACTCTCGACATGACCAATGCTCTGCGGCCGAGCGAACTGTTCGGTCTGAGGTGGAGTTGCTTCGATCCTGAACTCTGCCAGATCGAGATCAAAGAGACCACCTACAAGGGGAAAATTCGCCCCTGGGGCAAGACCAGAGCGAGTCTCTCAAAGATCCCGATCGCCCGAGCGCTCGCGGACGAACTTCTTGCCTGGCGGCAGCAGTGCCGCGAGGAGCAGCAGAGAAAGAAGCTCGTGCGCGGCCCCTCCGCTGACGATCCCAAAGCGTTCATTTTTCCGGCACGCGGAGGCGGGTTCATCGATTCGGGCAACTACCGCAATCGGGTGCTGCACAAACTGGCCGAAGAACTGGGGCTGCCAAAACTGACGTTCCAGGTCATACGCCGCACCATTGCGACGTTGGCCAAAGACAAGGGCCACGTCAAAGACATCCAGGGAATGTTGCGCCACACCCGCCTGGCCACGACCACGGATGTTTATATGCAATCGCTTGAAAGCGGCGTCCGGTCTACGGTCGACTCCATTCACGAGGAGTTGAGCGCAACCGGCACGTCGGGACCAGGCTCCCCGGCGGTTCCGGTCCGAACGCACGCGGGCATCCGAAGCGGTTCTCTCCCGCCTTCGCCGGTTTCAGAAAACGAAAGCGGCGCGATTCCTAAGACTGCCCGTGGGGTGGTTTTGGAGTTTGCGACAAGAATGCGACAAAGCCAAAGGAAGGAGATGGGTCTAAGTTCTTGATAAATATGGTAGGCACGACTGGATTCGAACCAGCGACCTCTTCCGTGTCAAGGAAGCGCTCTAACCAACTGAGCTACGCGCCTGCAAAGTGACTCAGATAGTCTAACAGGATCGTGACGAGGGGAAAAGCCGGGGCCGCAGACTTAGACTCGACCCTTCGGGCTGGAAATCCCGGCTCTGGAAACGAGTATGACTACTTTGTGGACTGGGGGCCTATTCTCTGGCTCGAGGGGCTTACGTTCTGGACCGGGATACAGGTATTGAGTCTCCCGGGACCGAGGAGGCGCCCCTGCGCACCCGATCCCAAATGCCGCGGGCCGCGAGACCCGGAGCAGCGGCTTGGATTCTCAACCCTGCGACCGTGGATTCCCATGCTGTACCATCTTTTAGGTGAATAAGACGGCTCTTCAGCGGAGTCGTCGGAAGTTCGTGCCCTGAAGTCCGGGGCTTTCGATTCACAGTCTATGAACGGCGACTCTCATCCTCGTTGGAACCCTCTCCGGACGGCTCCCAATTTACTTACGCTGCTACGCATCTGCATGATGCCATTCCTGGTGGCCGCGATTCTGGAGGGCGAATACCTGCTCAGCTTTGTGCTGTTTGCAGTGGCCGGGCTTACCGACGGTTTGGACGGATTTCTGGCGCGCATGCTCAAACAGCGCTCCATGCTTGGCCAATACCTCGATCCGGTGGCAGACAAGCTGCTGTTGAGCACGCTATTCCTTGTCCTGATGCACAAGCAGTTGATTCCGGTGACGGTGACTGTGCTGGTTTTCGGGCGCGACCTTGGCATTTTACTGGTGGCGGCCATCCTCTATGCCGCGGTGGGCAGGCGGGATTTTCCCCCAAGCATCTTCGGGAAGGCAAACACGCTGGCCCAGATTACGGCTGTGGCGGCCGTACTGCTCCATCAGCTCACAACAGCCTACTGGGTTTCCTGGTTCAGGAGCATGGCTCTCGACGCCACCATGGTTCTTACCGTGGTGTCGGGCCTGGACTACGCATGGCTGGTTTCGAGGCGCACGGCTACTCCGGCTGTGAACGGTGCCGGCGCCCGGAAACCCTGAAGGGATCTGGAAAGCGACATTAGGAGTCGTCAGAGAGGTCCTCAGTCTCGGCGGAGTCTTCGATTTCCATATCACGAAACTCTTCGGAATCAAAGACTTCGCCACATTCCAAGCACTCGACGAATTCGCTGTCTTCGTGGCGGGAAACGATTCGAACCCTGGGGTGTCTGCAGGCGGTAGCCATCGTTCGTAATTTGTGCTGCAAATAGCTTTCTTTGCGGGGATTGTAGCCCGTTTTTCCCCATTTGCGAAAGCATATTTTGTTGAATCTTCGCGCAGTTCCCCGGGGCGGCACGATGCGTCGCAGGATGTGGTCTGGGGCAGTTGAATCTCGGACGGAAATGGTCGTATACTGAATGCGGACTGTTCCAGTCGGATATTTCATGCTGAAACTCACAAAAAAGGCGGATTACGGGCTGATGGCTCTGAAGTATCTTGCGGAGCATCCGGAGACGCCTGCCTTGAGCGCCAAGGATGTAGCGGATGCGTATGGAATTCCAGCTCAACTGCTGGCCAAGATTCTGCAGAGACTGACGAAGACCGGCCTTTTGCGCTCCCATGCCGGAATGAACGGCGGCTACGCACTGGCGCGGGATGCCAGGCAGATTTCGGCCTACGAGGTGATTCACGCCATCGACGGCCCATTCTTCATTACTTCGTGCACCAAAGGCGTCAAAGGCTGCGAGCTGACGCCAAGTTGCACCATCAAAGAGCCGTTGGCTCGCGTGAATGACACGATTGCGGGAGTGCTGAGGAGCATCAGCATTCAGGATCTGGCAGAGCATGTTCAGCCTGCCGGACGGCAGAGCGAGACTCAAGGGCTGGTGGCACTGACGCTGTAGAAGCGGAGCTAGCGTTGCTGGCGGGGTTAGCGGAGTTAGAAAGCAAGTGGCTTCCCTGAGAGTTGGGCCGAAACATTGAGCAAGTAAACAGGTTTGGAGAAAACGATGAGCACAGTTGTCAGCCATGTGGAGGTTCCGGCGGGTGTGAACCTGCCCATATATATGGACAATCACGCTACCAGCCCTATTGACCCGAGGGTGCTGGAAGCGATGATGCCTTATTTCACCAGCAAGTTTGGAAATGCGGCGAGCCGCAACCACTCGTTTGGCTGGGAAGCCGAACAGGCCGTTGAGACGGCCCGCGAGCAGATTGCCAAGCTGATCGGAGCCAGCGCCAAGGAGATCATCTTTACCTCGGGCGCGACCGAGAGCGACAACCTGGCCATCAAGGGCATTGCGGAAATGTACCGCGAGCGCGGCAACCACATCATTACCCAGGTGACCGAGCACAAGGCGGTGCTGGACACGTGCAAGCGGCTTGAGAAGTACGGCTACCGCGTGACCTATCTGCCGGTGAAGGCCGATGGGTTGATCGATCTAGAAGATTTGAATCGGGCGATGGACGATAAGACGATTCTTGTCTCCATCATGGCCGCGAACAACGAGATCGGCGTGCTGCAGCCCATTCGCGAGATCGGCAAGCTATGCCATGAGAAGGGCGTGATCTTCCACACCGATGCGGTGCAGATTATCGGCAAGGTTCCGTTCAACGTGATTGCCGACAACGTGGATGTAGCGTCGATCTCGGGACACAAGGTTTACGGGCCGAAGGGCGTAGGCGCCTTGTATGTGCGGCGCCGCAATCCGCGCGTGCAGATTGCAGCGCAGATCGACGGCGGCGGCCATGAGCGCGGCATGAGGTCGGGCACGCTGAACGTTCCCGGTATCGTGGGACTCGGCAAGGCCTGCGAGATTGCGCTCGAAGAGATGGATTCAGAAGCGGCATACCTGCGCGGGCTGCGCGACCGGCTGAAGCAGAAGCTCGAGTCGGAACTCGACTACGTTCACGTGAACGGGTCAATGGAGCACCGGCTGCCCGGCAACCTGAACATGAGCTTTGTGTATGTTGAAGGCGAGAGCCTGCTGATGGGCATTAACGATGTGGCCGTTTCAAGCGGCTCGGCGTGCACTTCGGCGACGCTCGAACCCAGCTACGTGCTGAAGGCGCTGGGCCTGGGCGACGATGTGGCGCACAGTTCGATTCGATTTGGTTTGGGCCGCTTCAACACACAGGCTGAAGTGGACTACGTTGCGGCAAAAGTGATCGACATTGTGAAGAAGCTGCGCCAGCTTTCTCCGCTTTACGAGATGGTGCTGGAAGGAATCGACCTGACCAAGATTGAGTGGCAAGCGCATTAGGAGGAAAGCTACAAGCTTCTAGCTCCTAGCTTGTAGCTCGTGCGTCAAATAGGCGGGCGTAGAGGCTGGAGCGACGAGAAACCGATTTGAAGCTAGAGGCTGGAAGCTGGCAGCTAGCGGCTAATGACAACAGACGCGGCTTCCCCCGCGAAGGAGAAAAGGCAGATGGCATACAGCGATAAGGTAGTGGACCACTACAACAATCCACGCAACGTGGGCACGCTCGACAAGAGCTCGACCGAGGTGGGCACGGGCTTGGTGGGCGCGCCGGAGTGCGGCGACGTGATGCGCCTGCAGATCCGCGTGAACCCCGAGACGCAGGTGATCGAGGAAGCCAAGTTCAAGACGTTTGGCTGCGGCTCGGCCATCGCGAGCAGCTCGCTGGCGACGGAGTGGATCAAGGGCCGCACAGTTGATGACGCGATGGGCATCAAGAACACTGACATCGTGAAGGAGCTTTCGCTTCCTCCGGTCAAGATTCACTGCTCGGTGCTGGCTGAAGACGCGATTCGCGCGGCGATCGGCGACTGGAAGAAGAAGAACGGCGTGGCTGAGACCGCCCAGGCGGCCGCGGCTCAAGCCCAATAAGAGGGCCTCGGGTCCCCATCCTTGCGCCAGAAGAAACGCGCAGGATGGGGCACGGGTAACACAGGGGTAAGAATGCAAGACGTGGTAACAATTGGAGCAAAGCCGGCTGAAGGCGCGTTTGCGCCGCAGCCGCAGGCATCCGCGCCCAAGGCGGCCGCGCAGGGCATTCAGGTGACTGAGCGCGCGGTCAAGCGCATTCGTGCGGCGATGGCGAAGGAAGGCATTTCGCCCACCGAGGGCGGGTTGCGCCTGGGCGTGATGGGCGGCGGATGCTCAGGGCTCTCGTATTCCATCAAGTTCGATACGCAGCCGCGCGAGCGCGACCGCGTCTACGAGTTCGACGGGGTTCGCGTCTTCGTCGATCCCAAGTCGTTCCTCTATCTGCACGGCATGACGCTGGACTACGAGGAGACGCTGATGCGGCAGGGGTTTAACTTCATCAATCCGAACTCTTCGCGCTCCTGCGGCTGCGGTACCTCGTTCTCGTCGTAGGCGCTGTTTGCGCTGTGGGTTTGGATTATGATGAAAGTTCTCGATTCCGCAATCCCCGTTGCATGCTGGTCCTGCTCGGTGGCTCATAACGAGTCCACGCTGTTTTGCCCGCATTGCAGCAAGATTCAGCCCCCGACAGTCGGCGATTATTTCTCAGTCTTTTCGCTTGAGCCGCGGCTGAACATCGATCTGGCCGCGCTCGAACAGGAGTTTCATCGCCTCAGCCGCAAGCTGCATCCCGATCGCTTTGCCCGCGCGACCGAAAGCGAGAAGGGATGGAGCCTGGCCGACACGGCCTTGCTGAACGACGCCTATCGCACACTCAAGGAGCCGCTGCGGCGGACCGAGTATCTGATGAAGCGGACCGGCGCCGAAATTGGTGAAGAACACAGTGGCAAAGACCGAACCGGGGCCCCCACGGACGGGTCTTCGTCCGTGGGGTGGCGACGCGACCCCTCGCGGGTGCCTCCCGATCTGCTTGAGGAAGCTTTTGAGCTGAACATGCAGCTTGAGGAGATGCGCATGGCTCGCGCCGCCGGCGAGATCGATCCGGAACTTGAAAAGAACCTGGCCGAAGCCAAGAAGAAATTTGACGGCTTGCTTGCCGAAGTCGATCGCGACCTGCGCGCGCAGTGGACGGTGTGGGACGAGGGCGGCGAGGCAGAGCGCAAAGCTGCCCAAAGCGCAATGGTGGCGCTGCTCGATCGCCGCCGCTACTTGAGCAACCTGGTTCGCGACGTAACTGAAACACTTGGAGCTTGAACAAGGATTATGGCGGATGCAAGAGTAGTCGGGATCGACTTGGGGACAACCAACTCGCTGGTCGCATATATGCAGGGCGATAAGCCGGTGGTGATTCCCGGCGTAGACGGATCGAATCTGGTTCCGTCAGTGGTCGCGCTCGATCCAATTGCGCTCGATCCGATTGCCGCGGGCGGCCGCGGCCGGCCGACAGTGACAGTGGGCAACAGCGCGCGCAAGGCGCTCATCGAGACGCCGGAACGCGTGATCTACTCAGTGAAGCGGTTGATGGGGCGGGGCCTCGAAGAGGTCAGGAGCGAACTCAAACTCTTCCCGTTCCGGCTGGCCGACGATGTTGAAGCCGGCGAGGTGCCGCGCGTGCAACTGGGCGAGTTGCGCTTTACGCCGCCTGAGATTTCGGCGTATATACTGCGCCAACTCAAGCGCAATGCCGAGCGGTTCTTTGGCGCGCCGGTTACGCAGGCAGTCATCACGGTGCCGGCGTACTTTAACGATGCGCAGCGGCAGGCGACCAAGGATGCGGGCCGCATGGCCGGGCTCGATGTTCTCAGGCTGGTGAATGAGCCGACCGCGGCTGCGCTGGCGTACGGGCTCGATCGCGCCAATGTAGGCACGATTGCCGTGTACGACCTTGGCGGCGGAACGTTCGATATTTCCATTCTGAAGCTGCGTGACGGCATCTTCGAGGTGCAGTCGACCAACGGCGATACGCACCTTGGCGGCGACGATATCGACAATCTCCTGCTGGCGATTGCCCTCGATGAGATTCATTCCGAGCATGGGGTCGATCTGCGGTCGCATCCCGCGGCAGTGCAGGCGCTGCGCAAGGCCGCCATCGATGCCAAGGTCAAGCTCTCGACGGAGCCTGCAGCCCACTTCGATATTGAGTTGCCGAATGGCGACCGTTATCAACGCGAGATTCCGCGCGAAGTGTTTGAGATGCTGATTGAGCCGGTGCTGGAGCGCACCGTGGCGCCGTGCAATCAGGCGATGACGGACGCGGGCCTTACGCCGGAGCAGATCGACGAAGTGGTGCTGGTGGGCGGCTCGACGCGGATCCCCGCGGTGCGCAAACTGGTGGATGAGCTTTTCCACCTGAGCGCGCGCGGCAAGAAGGCGCATACCGATCTGAATCCCGACGAAGTGGTTGCGCTGGGCGCGGCGGTTCAGGCAGATATTCTGGCCGGCGCCTCGAAGTCGACCGAAGAACTGCTGCTGCTAGACGTGACGCCGCTTTCGCTGGGCATTGAGGCTCTCGGCGGAGTTGTGGCGAAGATTATTCAGCGCAACTCCACGATTCCCGCTTCGGCTACCGAGCATTTCACCACTGGCGTTGACGGCCAGACGAATGTGGCGATCCACGTGGTGCAAGGCGAGCGCGAACTGGCGGCCGATTGCCGCTCGCTGGCGCGTTTCGATCTGAGGGGCATTCCGCCGATGATGGCCGGGCTGCCGCGTATCGAAGTCAAGTTTCTGATCGACGCCGACGGGATTCTGCAGGTTTCGGCGCGCGAGCAGCGCAGCGGCAAACAGGCTGAGATTGAGGTGAAGCCGACCTACGGATTGTCTGACGAGCAGGTCGAGGGCATGATTCTCGACTCGTTTGATCATGCCGAAGAGGACTTCGCCAAGCGGCTGCTGATTGAGGCGAGAGTTGAGGCGGAGTCGGACCTGGCAAAGGTCGACCAGGCTCGCTTGAATCCTGCGTGGCAGCAGTTAACCGGTGAGGAACAGGCCGCGATTCAAGCGGCGCGCGACCGGCTCATCCAGGTTCGTGCCGGCGAGGACGCGGCGGCGATTCGAGATGCGCGCGTGGCGCTCGATCTGTCGACGCGGCGCCTGGCCGATCTGATGATGGACGCCGCGGTGACGGAAGCAATTCGCGGCAAGACGATGAATGAAGCGGGCGAAGAGCTGGGCGATGCAATCACCGCGCCGCATCCGATGGCGGCGGCGGAATTCAAGTAGCAGCAAGTCAGCAAGTCGGCAGGTCAGCGAGTCAGCGCCGGGAAGGACGAATATGAGCGAAGCAGCGAAGAAAGAGATTCCGCCGGAGAAGCTGGTGCGGGTGACGTTTATGCCCGAAGGCCGCACTGTTGAGTTTGAATATGGCGCCATGCCGTACGATCATCACGGCAAGCCGATGTCGTTTCTCGATGTGGCGGAGAACTTCAACGTCTTTCTCGACCACGCATGTGGAGGCGTCTGCGCCTGCACTACCTGCCATCTGTGGATCAAGGATCAGGCGGGCATCAGCGAAGCAGACGACGACGAGATTGACCGGATGGACATGGCCGCCGACCAGCAGTTGTACTCGCGGCTGGGATGCCAGGCGGTGATTACGCGCCCCGGCAATTACGTGGTTGAGATTCCCAAGTGGAATCGGAATTATGTATCTGAAGGCAAGCCGCTGGCGCTGGCGGAGGGGAAGTAGACATGCCGCGCGAGATTCATTGGACCGACGCCGAGGAGATCGGCATTCAACTGCAGGAAAAGTTCCCTGAGATTGATCCGCTGACCGTGCGGTTTACCGATCTGCACCGCTACGTGACCGAGCTCGAAGGCTTCGCTGACGATCCTTCAAAGTCGAACGAGGCGAAGCTCGAGGCCATCCAGATGGCATGGCACGAGGAGTTCCAGGACGCGCAGGGGTAAACGCAGGTGTAGGTGATTTCCTCAGGCGGCGTGCTGCGAGATCGACAGTACATTTCCGTCGGGGTCTTTGAACCACGCCACTTTATCGCCGTTGGGAAATGTGCAGATGCCGCGCTCGTCCTGGCCCATGTTGGGATAGCGATTGAAGGCGACGCCCTTTGCCGCCAGCTCGTCGACCGTGGCGGCAATATTCTCCGATTCCCATCCAAGAACAGTGTGCTGCGCAGGCGTGAACTCCGGAACCCTGGCGATGCGAAGCATCACTCCATCCATATCGAAGACCAGCGCGAAGCCGTCGTCGCGGATGAATTTCAAGCCAAGCGTGTCGCGATAAAAGCCAAGCGCCGCATCGGCGTTCGTGGCAATCAGGAATGTGACGACTTTGTTCATGAAACCTCCTCAGGGGTTTGCCAGTGTGGGAAAATCGGGGATCTTCACGGCCTGAATTGATAATAGACGCCTAGTCCGGATCCTAATCCCGGTCCGTCCGGCGTTCGCTCCAGCCGAAGGCATTTTCAAAATGCACTACCTCCGGCTTTTCTCCAGGCACCAGATAAACGCTGACCACATCGAAGCGCACCTGCGGCAAGACCGGCTGAGATTTTCTTGGTTGCGGCAGCTGGTGAAGGTAGCGCCGGGCCAGCCGGCGCAGAACTGTGCGTTTGTGGCTGTCGACGGCGGCCTCGGCGGGCGTCATGTCATGCGCGGTGCGCGTCTTCACTTCAATGATGCAAAGCAGCTTGTCCTTCCACGCAACGATGTCGATGTCGCCGGGCAGGTTTCCCGCCGACCAGCGCGTAGCCACTACCAGGTAGCCCTTGCGAAGGAGATGGAAGTACGCTTCCTTCTCGCCTTCGAGACCGGTGACGAGATGCGGCGGCAATTCGGGGCTGCGGCCGCCGAGGCGCGAGACGCGATCGAGTCCTTCGATCGCGAACCGCAACGCGCCCACTCGCAAGTCTCTGAGGGATTGCATGGCAAACCATTCTCAACTGTGCGGGCGACGCGATGCAAATGGTTGCAGTTGAGGCAGGCCGTCCCACTTGTCGACGGGACCCCGAAACAACCCTGAAGCCGCAATGAAAAAGGGCCGACGAAATCATCGCCGGCCCTCTTCTGCTTATCGCAATTACATTGGTTCAGGCAGTTGTCACCGCAACAGCGTTATGCTCGTGTTCCTTCTCAACAATCGTCAGCGATTCTTCCAGGATGTCGAGAGCCACGGTTGCTTCCTCCTCGCTGACGACGAGCGGAGGCGCCAGGCGCAATGACGTTTCGCCGCAGCCCAGAATCATGAGGCCGCGCTCAAAGGCCAGCGTCTCAATGCGGTTACGTTCGGCCACGGCAGGTTCGCGGGTTGCCTTGTCCTTCACCAGCTCGATGCCGATCATCAGGCCCCGGCCGCGCACCTCGCCAACCATCGGATGGGTCTTGACCCAGCCGCGAAGCCGCTGGAGCATGAACTCGCCGACCTTTGCGGCGTTGGCGATGGCTTCCCGCTCGAGGATGTCCATGGTGGCCAATGCCGCGGCAATCGAGACCGGATTGCCGCCGAACGTGGAAGCATGAGAGCCGGGAACCCAGTCCATGATGTCGGCGCGCGTCATGCAGACGCCGAGCGGCATGCCGCTGGCAATTCCCTTGGCCATGCAGACCATGTCGGGCTCCACGCCGGAGTGCTCGATGGCCCACCATTTGCCGGTTCTTCCGCACCCTGACTGCACCTCGTCCACGACCAATAAAATACCGTGACGGTCGCAGATGGCGCGCAGCTCCTGCATGAAGTTGGTGGGCGCCACAACGTAGCCGCCCTCGCCTTGAATGGGCTCGATGAAGATTGCCGCAACTTCTTCAGGAGGAAGGATGGTTTTGAAGAGCTTTTCCTCGATGTAGCGCGCACAACCCAGGCTGAAGGCCTCTTCCTCCTGGGGTCCGCCGGTGCAGCCGCGGTAAGTGTAGGGATAGCGCACGTGGGTGACGCCGGGAACCAGCGGCGAAAAACGGCGTTTCTGCTGCGGCTTTGAGCCGGTGAGCGAGAGCGCGCCCATGGTGCGGCCATGGAAAGCGCCGAGGAATGCGATCGCCTGCTGGCGGCCGGTGTGATAGCGAGCCAGCTTGAGTGCGCACTCGATAGCCTCAGCGCCGGAGTTTCCGTAGAAAAAGCGATGCGGACCGGGCATAGGCGCAACCGCCGAAAGCCGCTCGGCCAGATCGGTGAGGTGCTCGTTGTAAAAATCGGTGCCGGAGATGTGGATGAGCTCAGCCGCCTGTTTTTGAATCGCGGCAACCACCTCGGGATGGCAATGGCCGGTCGAAATCACGGCGATGCCTGCGGCGAAATCGAGAAACTCATTGCCGTCGACGTCCTCGACGCGCACTCCGCGGCCGCGCCGGGCGACAAGTGGATATGATCGCGTGTAGCTGGGCGAGATGAGGCGGTTGTCTGCCGCAACCGCGGCCCTGGCCTTGGGGCCGGGTAGGGTACAAACCAGTTTGGGTCCGAATTTTGCGTGCAACTCCTGCTTGTTCATAGGGCCTTCTCCTCGGCTTCGATCATTGATATCGATCGGTTGTGCGAGCGGCGCTGTGTCTCCTGAATTCAGGTGGGTGTGGCGTTGCCGCTGATCCCTGGGTGCGGGATCGGTCAGTTGCATGGACCCCGGCCGGGGTCTCAAAAAAACGTGAGAGGATCTTCGGCGGACCTGCTTCTAATCGCCGCCGAAGAGGCTAGGTCGCGTGCGGGTGGGCAGGACGCGAAGATGGCGGCGCGGGCAGATGATGAGCGCGTGCGTTTTCGACCAGCGCTTTCCGGCTGGGGCCATCATGATTCCGTGGCTCAAACATGCCTGCATTGAGAGCTTCCGCTACGGTGAGAATAGCATGTGCGTGTGCCCCATTGCCATTTGCCGGCGCTTCGCAGACTAGTATGGAAGAAGCTCTCATGGCCGGTTCCATGTCCTCAGCGCAAGTGCCGCAACCCAGGGCTGCAACGCGGCTTACGATCGTTCTGGCCTTTGCCAGCGTGTACTTTTTCTGGGGTTCGACCTACACCGCGATCCGGGTTGCAGCGGCCTCCATGCCGGCTCTTCTGCTGTCGGGAATCCGGTTCACGATCGCCGGGGCGATCCTGCTGGGCTGGTGCCGCTGGCGGGGGCTGCGGCTGCTGTGGCCGCCGAAAACGATGCTCGTTTTCTGCGTGGTCGGGCTGCTGCTGCTGGGCGGGGGGAACGTGGGCCTGGTTTATGCGGAGAAGACCGTGCCCAGCGGCCTGGCTTCGCTGGTCTTCGCCGTTATCCCCCTGTATGTGGCGCTGATCGAGATGTTTCTGCCCAACGGAGAGCCTTTGCCGCGGCGCGGATGGCTGGGTCTGCTGCTGGGTCTTGCGGGGCTCGCCGTGCTGGTGTGGCCCTCGCTCGAAATCGGCCTGGCCGGCAACCGCACCTTGCTTTGGGCGCTCGCGGCCATGCTGGCCGGGGCATTCTCGTGGACCATTGGCAGCCTGGTGGCGCGCCACGTGCGCTTCGAGAGAGGTGAAACGCCCAACAGCTTTGTGGCCGCCTCATGGCAGATGCTGGCTGCCGGAGTCTTCTGTAGTCTGCTGGGAACCGCGCTGGGCGAGTGGCCCGGCATCCAAATGAACGCAGCTGTCGCAGGTTCGCTCGCTTACCTGGTGGTTGGCGGATCGCTGCTGGGCTACACCGGCTTCATCTATCTGCTTGAGCATCTGCCGGCTGCCAAAGTGCTCTCCTACACCTATGTCAACCCGGTGATTGCGGTGCTGCTCGGGATTCTTCTGCTGCACGAGCGGCCCGCGCCGGCCGAATTTGCAGGCATGGCGGCGATTGTGCTGGCGGTGTTTCTGCTTACCACCGCAAAGGTGCAGGCGAAGGCGGGGAGCAGCGAAGAGATCGAGACGCAATCCGGCGTTACGGATTGAGCGCTTCGGACAAGTGAAAGCGGTCGCGGTTATTGCTTGAATGTTCCGGCGGGAACGAGCGGCGCGGGCGGATCGTCTTCCAGGGTGACGGCTCCGTGCTCGAAGATCGCGAGCGACGCATCGTCCGCGGCCATCGTCATCCAGCAAACGGCGGCCTTGCCGAGCAGCACGCAGCTGATCTCGATTGTGTAATGCCTGTCTGTCTGGCCTTTGAGCGTGCCGTGCACGCGCTCGGCCCACAGGTGATGACTGCCCAGCGTGTAGGTGGCTGCCTCAGGATCGCCGATGTCGAAGTTCTGTTTGAAGCCCTCCGCGGTGCCGGCGCCAAAGCCCGGCAGGTCGTCCCGGGCAAGCTGTTGTCCAAAACAACCGTATGGCAACGCAACCTGGACGATCGCAGAGATTGGATTCAAATGGCGGGCGGTGAGGCCAATCTGGGTGCACGCCACGCCCTTCTTTTCTGCCTCGCTGGTTGCGTTCTGAGTCGCCTTTTCTTTGGCCTGAGACGACGCGGTCTGAGAGTCGACGACTTGCCAATCCGCGGGAAGGACAAGGACGTAGCTGAACCCCAGAGGATTGGAGTATTTGTGGGTGTCGGGCGCTGTTGCAGCAGGCGTCTGGGCCAGGAGCGGTGCACTCAACAACACAAGGGAAAATGCAAGCAGACGAGCCTTCACGTGGCTGCCTTTCAATTGGCAGCAAGTCTACCACGGTATCAAATGCGCCGGGAGCGCGAGCCGCTACTTGAACAGGAAGGCCGATAACGCCGAAACCACTCCGGCTGCGGCAAAGACGAAGCCGAAGTACCAGTAGATGCGGCTGCGGGTGAGCAGTGTGACCGAGGCGATGACCAGGCCAATCTCGAGCAGCGCCTCGGCGAGGTCGAACCGGTCGGCGCGCGCCTCGACGAGGTGCACCTTTTGCTCGAGTTGCTCGGCCTTCTGCTGCTCGTCCTTCAGATCGTCGGCCCACTTTGCCTGGTGATCGGCGTACTTCTTCTCCAGGGCCTTTGCTTTGTCGGGACTGGCGACGGCGACCACGCCCAGCAGGTCGCTCATCAGCTCCGTGTCACTGGCGCGATTCTTGTGCGACTGGTAGTAATTCCACTGGTCGGTGGCCTGGTTTTGCGTCAGCACCGCCTCGGTGTGGGTGCGATGCCCGAGCACCGTGGTGACGGCCACCAGCACGGCCAGCACGCTCATGGTGAAGGCCACCGGGCGCATGGCCTGGTTCTCCGCTCCCTTTTCCGCGCTTTCTTCGAGTTCGCCTGCTTCGTCCGATTCCATGGTTCGTTTCCGCCAATTCCAGAGTAGTGCGTTGACCTGGTTCGGGCCCACTGTGTTGCCCTGAAATCGAATTGCTAAGAGCTGATAGCTAAAGGCTGAAAGCTGAAAGCTGCCTTTCTCACTTCCGCTTCCAGCGTACGCCATCCTTCGAGTCCTCGATGACGATACCTTTTTCGGCGAGCTGGTTGCGAATGGCATCGGCGCGGGCAAAGTTGCGCTGTTTCTTGGCCAGGGTGCGCTCCGCGACAAGAGCATCGACCTCGGCATCGGTAATGGACTGAGCGGCGCGCAGCTCGGGGGCGACATCGGCCGCGCGGCCCTCGCGTTCGGCCCACTCGAGGGCGCGCCGCGTCGGCTCGGCGTCATGGTCCTCGATCACATCGAAGACGGCGTCGAAGTCATTGAGTACGGCGAGGATTCGATCCCGGTCGCCCAAAAACAACTGGCCCTGGTCGATGGCCGTGTTGGCGGCGCGGATGAGGTCGAAGATCGGAGCCCGGGCCTCGGCGGTGTTCAGGTCGTTGGCCAGGGCTTCGCGGTATTCGGATTGCGCCTTGGCCGCCGCGGCCTCGAGTGCGGGGCTTGAGCCCGCGGCAAAAGCGCCTGCCGTCAGCCGTTGATGGAAGGTGCGCAGCCGGTCGATGGCGTTGGTGGCCTCGGTGAGCCCCTCAAAGGTGAAGTTGAGCTGATGCCGGTAGGGAACCGAGATGAGGGCCAGCCGGATGGCCGAGGCCTTGTAGCCCTTGAGCAGCAGATCGCGGAGGGTGAAGAAGTTGCCCTCGCTCTTCGACATCTTGCGGCCGTCCACGAGCAGGAAGCGGACGTGCATCCAGTGGCGCGCGAACTGTTTGCCGGTTGCGGTTTCGCTCTGCGCGATCTCGTTCTCGTGGTGCGGGAACATCAGGTCCTCGCCGCCGGCGTGCAGGTCGAAGCTCTCGCCCAGGTACTCCATGGCCATGGCCGAGCACTCGATGTGCCAGCCGGGACGGCCGCGGCCGATCGGCGTCTCCCACGAGGTCTCGCCGGGCTTGGGCGCCTTCCAGAGCGCGAAGTCACGCGCCGAGTCCTTCTCGTACTCGTCGAGATCCACGCGCGCGCCGTCCTCGATGCCGGTCAGGTCTTTCTTACTGAGCTTGCCGTAGGCCGGAAAGGCGGCCAGGCGGAAATACCACGACCCGTCCTCGGTCTGGTAGGCCGCGCCCTTTTTCTCCAACCTCTGGACCAGCTCGACCATTCGGCCGATATGTTCGGTGGCGCGGGCGATCTGCTCCGGGCGCTCCACGCGCAGCGCTTCCAGATCCTCGAAGAAGGCCGCCTCGTACCGGGCCGTGTACTCGCCGATGGGGACGCCCGCGGCCGCCGCATTGCGGATGATCTTGTCGTCCACGTCGGTGATGTTCATGACGTGGCGGACCTGGATGCCGGAGAGTTTGAGGAAGCGGCGCAGGATGTCAATCTGCAAAAACGTGCGGAAGTTGCCGATGTGGCCGTAGTCGTAGATCGTCGGGCCGCAGGCGTACATGCGCAGCGAACTGCCGTCGGCGGCGAAGAGCGGGTCCAGTTGTCCCGAGAGAGTATTGAAGAGGCGGAGGGTCATCGTTCCGGGACCGTTAAGAAGAGCAACTGAATTCGGCAGTATTAGGGTGTATCGACATATACAAGTGCCACCTGTATATGTCGATACACCCTAGGGCCTTTTCGATTGTAGCAGCGCGGTTTGCGGGTCGAAGTGTGCGCCAATACGCGAAGAGAAACGCAGGAGATCGTCGGACTGCGGGTCAGGCTCGGTCGTTCCCCGATCGGGATGCGCCTTATACCCGCAGCTCGCGGCGCGCGGTTTCGGCCACGCGGCCCAGATCGGAGGTGGTGAGCACGCGTATCCGATGCTCCTCCATCGTCTCCACGCCGAAGCGGTACATGGCCAGCCGTTCCGGCTCCTCATCGGTGGCGCCGAGCTTTGCCGCCGGCTCGATGACGGCCGTCAGCTCCAGTTCGGCCTTCTCGACCCGTTCGACGCCGGCGCGCAGCGCCCCTGCCGAGAAGGCCAGCACCTTGGCCATCTCCAGGCCCGGTTCGAGACTGACCGCGTGGAACATGCGGATGATCCCGTTAGGCCGGTAGCCGAGGTCGATCCGCAGCGGGTCGCCGGGCCGGGTGTACTCGGCGGCGGCGATTCGTTTAATTAAAAGATCCCACACGCCGGCGTGCTCGAACTCGCTGCGCATCCGCGCCTGGATGGCGGCGCGGCCGCCTAGGCGGGGCAGCTTTTCGCGCGGCGGCGGATCGACGTAAAGCCGCATCAGCTCCTCGACGCCGGCAGGAATGCTTTCGGCAAGATAGGCCTTGGCCTCGGTCATCTGCACGCCCAGCGAGAGAGACTCCTCGAGGATGCGCATCAGTTTTCGATCGGGCTCCGAGGAGAGCCGCCGGCGCAGTTCCGTCTCCATGGCTTCAAGCAGGCCGGTGTCCGCATCGGGATCGAGGCAGCGCACCCGCCGCCAGTCGCGGGTGAAGCGCACCTCCATGTGCGGCGAGCCTTCTTCGCGCAGGATCACCCCGATATGAACATACTCGTTCCGCACCGCATCCGGTACATACCGGAGCAGCCGGAACTCGCAGGCGCGGCGTTGTTGAGGTGTAGTCATAAGAAAGCCTTCAGCTCTCAGCTATCGGCTTTCAGCCTCGTGGGTGAGAATCGGAGTGGCAATTCCGAAACAAGATCGTCTTTCAGAATGTCAATGCGAGTGAGTTTCCGTTGGCATTCGCAGGAAAAAACTGAAAGCTGATAGCTGAAAGCTGCTCGTCCTCAATTCACCCTCCCTGAAATGGTATCTCCCCATCCGGACGGGAGCCATGCCTGGTCCGCGATTTCGTCCCGGGGTGTTCCCCAATTCGGAAAAGGTTTGCGGTCCGAGTTCCGGAATGCCTCGATCAGCTCCCGTATCCGGCCGCGGCGGGCCAGCAGTTTTTCCGCCAGCGTCTCCATGTCGGCCAGGTCGCCCCCATACCACTCCGGCGGCACCTCGTTGGCGGCATTCCAGACCGTCTCCTCGGCCATGGTCTCCATGCGATTGAGCCAGGGTTCGAACGACTCCCACCCGGTCACATGGCGATAGACATCGTTGCGATAGTAGACCCCGCGCAGGGGTGCATCCTCGAAGGTCCAGGCGCCGGCGTGGAAGCAGTACCCGAAGTCGATGAAGACGGCCTTGTAGCGGCGCTCCCGCTGGCGGCGCGTGAAGACCGCCTGGCGGCCATTGGCGTTCGCGGTCCACTTGTCGAGGGCGAGGATGCCGGCGAACTCTTCGAGGTTCTTCACCTCGGCCAACTGCTCCTCTGCCAGGTAATCGACGACCTGGCCGGGCATGAGCCCGCCCGCGAAACGGGAGCCGAAGTGAAGTCCAGGCTTGCAGCGCTCGCGGCTTCTTCCCAGGTCGATTTCGAGCTCGGAGGTGTTCTCGATCAGCCAGCTCGAGACCTCGATCAGCTCGGCGTGGGGCACGGTAAGCCCGGCAGCGGCGGCCAGCCGCGAGGCCACGAGCTCGTTGGCCAGCACCCGCGTATGCTGGGGATTGTTCTGGAACTTCACGACATAAATATGCCCGTCGGCGCCCAGCATGAGCTGTCCCTGCGCGCCGCCACGCATCCGCCGGATCTGCTGCACTGCCAGAACCGCCAAAACTATACCTGCCTGAACTCTGGTTCTCTTGGAATTCTATAGGAGCTGCATGCTGTTAGCTCTCAGCTTTCAGCTTTCAGCTCTCATCTCTCAGCTACAAGCTTGGGGCGTGCAGTTCGATACAGTTCTGACCTTGGCAATCCTGTCTTGAATCCGGCTGTTGATGCAGGGGGAACCTGGAGAGAGCGGTAGTAGGCAGATGCCTGGGGGCTGGAGAACGGTAAGCCACAGGCTGAAAGCTGAGAGCTGAAAGCTGAAAGCTGAAAGCTGAAAGCTGAAAGCTAGAAGCTAGAAGCTAGAAGCTAGAAGCTGCCTCTTCTCCCCAGCAGCTCCTCGCGCGCGGCCAACCCAATGGCCATGGCCATCACCCGGTCATCGTGCGCTCCGGCGCGAGCCGCCGCGGATCCATTGGGCAACCGTACAAAGGCGCGGCATTCGGCCAGCAGGCGCCGGCTCTGGAATCGCAACGGCTCGTCGACCAGGGCCGCCGCCAGCCGGCCCAGCGCCGCCGGCCGGCTCAGCGAGGTGGTCAGCCAGCCGGGCTGTCCGTTATGCCGGTAGATGCGCGGGCAGCCGCAGGGCGACTCGAGATAGGCCAGCACGCCGCTGCCGTGATTGTTCCTCTCCACCACCACCCAGGCGCGGTTGTATTCGCTCGCCAAGCCGGTGACGATGCGGGCCAGCTCCAGGCCGCCCACGTGTCCGGCGTACTCCCCGCATTCGAGGCCGGTCTCAAGCTCAAGCACCTGAATGGCGGAGTAATCGCCCTCGCTTCCGCCGCCCGCAGGATCGACCGCGAGCAGATAGCTTTTGCCGGCCACCGGAGGCAGCCAGATCGCGAGATCGCCGTTGAAGCGGCGTTCGACAGGTTCCGAAACAGTCTTCAAACGCTCGTCGAGCGCGTCGATCTCAAACACCGATTCGCCGCTGGCCAGAAAACAGCTCTCATCGTCTTCGGCGAACTCCTGCCGCGCCAGTCCGCGAAAGTCGGCGCGCAGCTTGCGCCGGAAACCGATCTGTTCGAGATCGAGCCCCAGCTTCCCGATCAAGGCCCGTTCTTCTTCGCTCAGTGTGGCGGGTTCGACTGCCGGCGCGCGATAGCGGTTCTCCATCCACCAGGGGAAGAAGTGCCTCACCATGCCGGTTTCGGGCGCCTTGAGCCACAATTCGTGAAAGCATCCGCCGACGCCGTCCGGCGTCGATTCGAGAATCAGCTCGCCTTCGGGCTCGAGCGCCGCGCGCAGCCCGGCAAGGGTTTCGGCCGGATCGGCTGGCCAGCGGGCCAGTTCGGAGCAGTGCATGTTCTGCACCGACAAGCCGCGGCCGGCGTTCCGGTCGCCGGCCGTTACAACGCGGTATTGGGAGTCCAGCGCGGGAAATACGATCTGGCGCACATTCGACCGGCCGGTTTTGAGCGGCCCGTTGCGCAGGTTCTCGGGGAGCAGGTCCACGAACCTGTGCACGATGGCGAAGATCTCTTCGGCGGCCTGCTGCGTGTGCGCCACCTGCAGCGTGAGCGTGCCGGGCCGGGTAATGGTCTTCAGAAAGAAGCGCGCGGCGGTCCAGGTGGTCATCCCCATCTGCCGCGCCTTCAAAACGATGTTCTCGCGGCCCCGGCGCTCTTCAAAGAGGCGCTGCGCCGGGTTTGCATTCAACCGGGCGGTTCTGCCCTCCCTGGTTCTCACCTTGAGCAGGATCCGGGCCAGCGCCATGGCCACCGTCTGCCCTTTGAGGATCGGCGGCCGCTGGTCGAGCATCGAACCAAGCCGCAACAACTCAGGGCCATCCAGAGGCCGAATGCGCAGGTTGCTTAAGCCGGAAATGGCTCTGTCCGCAGGTCCATCGATTGCCATTGACCCTCCGCGAATGCGTCGGCGCAACCGCCGGCGCCGCGTCCCAGCCGCGCCTCATTCGGATTGCCGGACACGAATGCTCCCCAGGTTGCCGAATTGCCCGATGCCGCCGCGATTGCGACTGTCGTGTCACTCCCGGCGTTACTGCAACTGCTCTGCGGTCGCGGTGAATGTGTACGTTGATCCGTTGCCCGAGCAGCCCGAGCCCGCCGTGTAAGTAATCTCGGCTTGTATGGCGCTGCTCGCGGAGAGGTTCTCCAAGAGCGGCCCCAGGGCTACGTTGGTTCCAGCGGGAGTCGCCGCGAAGGTGAGTGTGCTTGAGCTGTTCGACTCCGTGCCCCGCAGGTCCGTCCACTTGAGCTTGAAGATCACGTTCCCGTAGGATGTGCACGTCACGGAAGAGTCCTGGTAGCCGCTGATCATCAGCCGCCACACCTGCGTTGACCCAGCCCCGGTGGTGTAAAACGTGTCCCAGTTTCCTGAGTTGTAGGAGGCGTACTGGCCGGTTGCCATCAGCGCATGAACATTCGGCGGCACCCCCGTCATATTAGCCATCGACAGAGCCGGGGCATTGTTAAGCGTGGGCGCTTGGCCTGCGCTGCCTGTGCCGTGTGAGACAACGACCTGGTCCGTGGCCGCTGTGTTCGGCGAGAGCATCGCCGTTGTGCCCGCCGCACTCTGATAGGGGATCGACCCCACAGCCCCAGAAGCCAGATTCGTTGCCGTGCTCGCGGTCCCGGTGAGGTTGCCGGTGAAACCGCCAGGTGCTGATATGTTCCCAGTGCTGGAGGCAATGGAGGGCGAGTTAGAGAGCCACGCGCTCCCACTCCAGTAGCCGAAGGTAAGTGGGCCTTTGTTGGTGATGTCCCAGCCTGTAGTAGGCGAGCCTATATCTTCCAGCAGCAGATCAGCGTAACCACCAGTTGAACCCACGGCCAAAGCTGACTCAGCAGGCCCATTCGTGGTGAATATCTGAGGTGTGATGCCGCCCAGCGCCGTCGACGCGCCGCCAACCGACAGCGAGGCAAAGTATGCGCTTCCGCCCTGAATATAGAAGGCGGGACCTCCGGTATAGGTTGGAGATACTGTCGTATCGGTGACACTTGCAGCCCAGTTCCCGTTGTTCTTCTCGCCAACAATGATGTTTCCAGCGGCGCATCCAGAGGTCGATTGCGAGAAATAGATGAGGGAGCTGCCTCCGACGCCGCCTCCCTGAATGCCCTTGAGGATCACGTTCGATGCGTCGGTGACTTGAATGCCGTAGGTATCGCCGGAAACGCTTTCGAGATACGTGCTCTCGAAGGTAATGCCGATGATGCCGCCGCAACTCCCAGAGGTTCCGTAATTGCCGTTGACTACAGCAATGGGGAGCCCGGACCCGGCATGAACGAAGGTGCCGCCCAAGATGGCAAGACCGCCAAGAAAGTTACTAGTGCCGGTCTGCTCAATCACAAGAGGCCGCGCGCCAGTGTGGCCCTGGCCGTCCGACGTCACGTTATCCAGAACCCAAGGACCCGACCCACCACTCACGGTGATGTGGATGCCGATGGCATTTTTGTAATTCCAGGCCGTGCTGCGGCGCACTGAGCTGTTGTTGGTCAGCCCGTCGAACTCCATCGCTGCTGTGGTGATTGCGCCGGAAGTTGCGTTTCCTTCCACACCGACCATGTCGACGTTGCAAACCACCTGCGAAGTCGCCGATTTACAGGTAAGCAGTTCGTTCACTACTGAGCCCGAGGTTTGAACGATGCTCATACCTTCAAGGCGCGATTGGTTGCCGACCGTAACGGCATTCGCTGCCGAATTGTTGATGGTGACCTTAAAAGTGGTGCAAGGGTCGGCGATCGCATAAACGGGGACCGTGTTGTTGCCAAAGATAACGGGCGCGGCTAGCGTCTGCGTGGAGCAACCATAACCCCGAAGGTCAAGTATCCCCGTTGTGTTGGCTGTGCTTGCGCTGCTACCCGATGAATACGCGGCGTAGATGGCGCTTAGTGCGTTGGCGATCTGCACGTCAGCGGTTGCGCCGGGGAACTGATCGACATGTGCAGCGTTTTCGAGGTACTCGGAAATGAGATCCCCCGAGAAATCCGCACTCGTACCATTCAGCGGCCCTGTCATCGTGCCGCCGGCAAGCGGAAGCAGCGCCGCCTCGGCTGCCTCGGCACGCGTTGTCTCCGCACTCAGGCCGCTCTGTGAGGCGGCGCCGAGATTCGTCAACGCCGTCGAGGCGCTTGAAGCCCCTGTTCCCCCGGCGCTCACCGGCACTGAGCTGATCCCTCCCACCGTTGTGCCATTCGCCGTATAGTAGGCAATCTGCCCCGTGTTGCCTGAGCTTACGGTTCCATTTCCCCCGCCCGAGCCGCAGGCGATGCCGGTGTTCGTGATGTATCCCGAATTGTCGACCTGCAGGCAGTAGTGGCCCGAGGACGCCGACAGCCCCGGAAACTTGATGGCAGTCGGTCCAAGGAACGACGCCACCAGGTTTGCACTGGAGCCAGAATAGATATCTGTCTCCGCACCTGAGCCTGACTCGTAATTGAGCCGGATGTGCCCGCTGGTATTGCTCGCATTGATGTAGGTGTCGCCGCTGTTCGTGCTTTGATACGCCTTGAAACTGTCCAGGCCGCCGAGCGCCGAATTCAAAGCCCAGTTGTTGCTCGAATCCTTCACCATGTACCATTGGCTGTTGCCGTTCCAGTCCTTATAGGTGAACGATCCTTTCTGGCTCGTGGTCAATCCCGGCCAAAGGTAATAGTCCACCTCGGCATCGGCATTGTTCCGAACAGTCATTGTGCCGGCCGATTGGGATGCGCCTCCCACCAGCAGCGTTCCGTTGAACTGCGCGTTGCCGCTGTTGTTGATGGTTGCAACCGTGCCTGGACTCGCGCCACCGGATCCGACGATCACGCCTCCCGTTCCTGAGTTCGTCGTGCTGTTCAGCACTACCGCGCCGGTTCCGGCAGAATTCATCACCGTCTGATTGTTGGTGCTCGATTGTCCGTTGTTGTACTGTCCGATTGAAAGCCGGTAGACGTTGTTCAGCTGATCGAGAATCTGGTAGAACTGCTCGCCGCCGGTTGCGTCGCTCAGTCCTTCTGTCCATCGATAGCCATAGTCCGTCTGATACTGGTTCAGCAGTCCGCGCTCATTTCCCGCGCCGGTACCCAGGCGGAAGTGATTGGTTACCGTCGCATCCTGCTGGCTTCCGTACCAGTCACCATTGATTCCATTAAAGCTGCGATGAAATGTGTCCTGAAAACTGTTGCGAGTGCCGTTATCGGTCAACTGGCCGGTAAACATCGTGCCGCCGGTAATCCAGTTGTTATAAGAGCTCCCGGCGTCTGCTACCACCTGGTTTGTCGAGTTTTCATTCCGCAAGCCGATAATGGTGTTATTCTGCGCATTCGCCCCAAGGTGCAGTGCCGTGGAGCATCCCTCGACGTCGCCGCCCGTGAACGTATTCCCATCTCCCTGCTGCAGGTTGATTCCAGTTGTTCCCGCTATGGGGTTGCCATTGCTTGTCGGGCAATCGATGTGCAGCCGCACAAATGTGCTGGCGTTCATCCAATCCGTTGTGGCCGGATTCGCCAATTGGTGGCCGATTGCATTCACCGCGGTCTGAAATCCACCGATCTGGACGCTCCGAATCGTTCCCCCTGTGTAGTTTCCGGTTCCGTCCAGCGTCACGCCTGTCTGATTCGAATTGCCCAGGAAATACATGTCTTCGAGATCGATTTCCTGCGTCCTGTAGGCAACCAGTCCCTGCGCTGTGGCGCTCGTAGAACCGGTCGTGTTGATGACCGAGTTATCCATGTGGAATCCGGGCGTATCCACCGCGTACGTGGGATCGCCTACCTGAACAACCGCGCCTGCGCCCGAAAAAGCTATTGCTGTGCCGCCCTGGCTTCCGCTTGCGGCCGACCCGCCCCGCAACGCGCAACCGCGCAGGGCAACATTGCGCGTTCCCGCCGTTACGATCAGCTGATTTGCGGTCGTGATAGTTGCACATGGCAGCAGGACGGTCGTATTCGGCAACGAAATTGTGAGATTGGCGCTCATCGTCTGGCTGCCGGTGAAGTTCCTTGCGTCGCAGGTTCCGCCATAGCTCGTATTGACTGCGTTCACGCAAGCCTGAAGCTTCGCTCCGAAGTTTGCGCCCGGGAACTGATCCACCTGGAACGTCGAGCCCACGCTGTTGTTGGCGATAAAGGCCGGATAGCTGCCTCCACCCGGCAGATTTCCCCCTCCGCCATTCACCTGCGTCCCGTAACTCTGCGCGCCGGTTGCGTTCCATACTGTGTATCCGCCGTTGCCCCGCAACAGGCTGCCGGCAAAGAATGTCATATTCTGTCCGCCGATCAGATTGACCGGCGCTGCCGTGTCCCAGTTACCGGGGGCGTTGATGCATGCCGTAGTTGTCGACGAGCAACCGGAGCCGCCATGTGTCACGCTGATCGCCCCGATCGATCCGTCGTTGTTCACAGCCGCGTTTGCCTGTGCAGTGCAACTCCCGCTGAACGCTAAAGGTACGGTGGTTCCGTAAGGATCCCAACCCAGCCCGTGCTCGGTCCCGGCCGTTACGCCGGATACGGCTCCGCTTGCCGCCGTCACCGTAAGGGCAGGCTGCACTGCAATCCAGTTGGGTATCACAACCGCGTTGCGTACTGTCCATCCCTCCTGCGAGCCTGGCAGATCGAGGATGATACCCGTCGGAGGCTCGCCTGTTGCAGCAGAGTTCCCCGCCAACGCCGTCACATCGTCCAGGATGCCGTTGCATCCGGCGGCCGCTGTGAATCCGTGTGTTGCCTGAATCGTGATGTTCTGCCAGCGATTGGAATCGGCAAACAATCCTGCGGGAGTTGCCCCTGGTAGCGCAGGTATCGCTATGCCTGTGTTCAAGCCGCGAATGTCGATGTTCTTGAATTCGCTCCACTGAGGCCATTGGGCAAAATAGAGTCCGCAGGTGTGTGTCGAGTGTGCTCCCGGATATTGCGCCGCCATCGGATCGGTTCCGGTTGCAGCAATCTCCACGTTTTCAATCTGCGCATTCTTAAGTCCGTTGCCTCCAGCCCCGGTCGCCGCCTGCATGGCGATGGCGCAATTGCCCACTGCCCATCCTGCGCCGCTACCCGCGGTCCCCTTGAGACCGCTGCCGCCGGGCGAAAAGATGGTGTTCTTCTCCATCGGCCGATTTAACTGGCAACTGCCTGCCGTCGCCCGGCCCACAGCCTGTGAGCAGCTGACGTCCTGGCTTTGGTCAACGTAGATCGTCAAATCGTGGAGCCGTGTGTAGCTGAGGATGTTTGGATTGTCCGGCGTTGTCGCCAGCACGTCCTGCCCCGGGAATCCCATCAATGCTGAAACCTGCTTGCCCAATCCTCCAATCGATTCACCATGCCAGTTCAGCGTCCGCGTTTTGCAGGTCCCTTCCGGAATGGTCAGCGCAACTCCATGTGCCTGCGCGTAATTGATTGCCGATTGCAGCGCATTTGTGTCGTCCGTTACCCCGTCGCAGACCGCGCCGAATTCCTTTACGCTGCGTTCAAATTGCTGCGCCACCGACGTCCGCAGATCCGTTACGCGAATTCCGTTGGGATTGGTAAACGTATCCGTCCCCGCGTAAGTTGGCGGAATCTCCATTGCCCCGTTCGTTCCGGCAGCGTTCATCGCTGCCTGCAGCGATGTCTCTTGGCTATTGACCGCAGGAGCTTCAACTCCATTTATCGCCGGACTGCTCAGCGGCCCGCTCATATTGCCGCCTGCCAGCGGTACTGCGGTCGCCACCTGTGAGTCGACGTAATGCTTGTCGGCGGCCTGCAATGCCTGCGTCGGATCGCCGCTCAGGAATAGCGGTCCGGTCAGGCTTCCACCTGCGCCTCCTAAAAGGCTCTGCGTAGCTTCTGAAACCGCCTGGTCTACATAAGCCTTGCTTACCGCCTGCACCGCCTGCGCGGCGGGCATCACCTGTGCCTGAATTTGCGCCAGTGTTGCCTGGGCTGCCGCGGGCACAATCCAATACTGCGTGTTCACCGTGCCATCGCTCATGTAGAACACCGCTGTGTAGTATTGTCCCGCCGGTGTCGCCCCTTGGTTCGGCGCCAGGTTGATACTCACGAACCCGTCGTTACCGATCGCTACCGTCGTACGGTCGGCTGCAACCATTTGCCCGGCCGCGGTCGTGAATTCCGGCCAGCTTACTGTGAGTGTTCCGCCGCCCGGCTGTCCATTTGCCAGGTAAACTGTTCCCTGAACCGTCGTTGTTCCCACGGCTTGCCCGCTCGCGGCCATCGCCAATCCGAATGCGAGCAGGCAAAACATCGTCAGCCTTGCAATACGCAACCACGCGTCGTTCGTGAATCTCATCTCTGTCTCGTCCTTCTTCTTCACCGGGATTCGTCCATCCCCGTTCTTGAGCGCACACCTGCGCTTGCGGCGCGGATCTGAACTCCACGCCCGCAGCGCAATCTCGTGAATGTTGTCTACTGTCGGTTGCCTCGATTTGAGGCTTGAAACTTGGCGGACACGGCTGCTAAAAGCCCGATCCACATAAACCACTTCAAAGAAAAAGAGCGGAGAATTCCCGTCGGAATTCGCTCCCGCTCTACTCACTTTGGGATGAATGTCGAGTCTGTTATCAACTATCGCGTAGGCAGCGGGAAAGTTGATAACAGACTCTAGTGTCCTGTCTCTAAAGTTCGCATAAAAAACGACTTGTCATCCTGAGCGAAGTTTGCCGCGTGTCTTGCGGCAAACGCAGTCGAAGGATCTGCAGTTGTTCTTCAACGAACTTCGGATTCACCACTCTAGCTTAGCGAATGTTCGTGGAATTCCCTGCAACCGTCAGGGATCGTCGGCGGTATTGATTTTTCAGGCACTTAGGCGTTTCCGGAGGCGTCGCCTTCTTTGACAATCGCACTGCATTAGGCCGCGTCTGACGAATCGGGAGCGGAATGGCTTCGTGAAAGGGCACGACTTTACAGGTTGCGGAAAAACTCAATGGAGGGGCACAAAGTGTCAGGGCACGACTTCAGTCGTGCCGATATGGGCTCTAGTGAAGCGGGGTTTCAACCCCTGCGGGATGGCTCTCAGGGATTTTTGACTTGTACCACAGGCTGCTATGTCAGTTTAAGTGCCGGATCTGCGCTCAAGTCTGCTGGCGCAAACTCGCTGGCTTCATAGCGTGGCCACGCTGCCGCCGCAATCATCGCGGCGTTGTCTGTTGAAAGCGTCTTCGTCGGAAACGAGATCGCGAGCCTCCGCGCTTCGGCCCCCTGGCTGAATCGCTCCCGCAATTCGCGGTTTGCTGCAACGCCGCCCGTTACCAGGATCCGGTTCGCTCCCAGCCGTTCAGCCGCGCCGAAGGTTTTCTTCATCAAATCCCCAATTACCGCATGTTGAAAACTCGCAATCAGATCGAGAGTTTTTTGCGTCGAGAGCGCCAATGCTTCGTTCTTCGTCTGCGCGGGTTTTGCCACGCCGTCAGTCCCTCTTCCATCTCTCTCTGCCCTGGCCGGATAAAGCAGCTCGGCTCTTCGTTCCGATTCGTCCCGCAATCCGTGCAATTCCACATAGCGCAGCACTGCCGTCTTGATTCCGGAAAATGAGAAAAGAAAGTGCGGATCGAGTTCCGCGATCGGCGAAGTGTTTGCGCCCTTTGTTCTTGGCGTTTTCCCTCGCAAGTGCGCCTTCGTCTTCACCTGCGAAAACGAGAAGCTCACTGCGTCAGGGTCTCCGAATCGCGCCAGCGCATCGATCCACGGCCCGCCCGGATAACCAAGCCCGAGCAGTTTTGCCACCTTGTCGAATGCCTCTCCTGCGGCATCGTCGACCGTGCGTCCGATGAGCTCATAACTCCACAATCCGCCATGCAGCCGCGCCAGATACAGGTGCGTGTGCCCACCTGACACTACAAGCGCCAGAACCGGCTCTTCAAATTGCCGCGCATCGCGCTCTTCCCGCTCGCGCAGCAACACAGCATGAATGTGCCCCTCAAGATGATTCACCGCAATCAGCGGCAACCGATTGGCATAGGCCAGCGCCTTCGCATAGGTAATTCCAACCAGCAGGGCGCCGGCCAATCCTGGTCCCGCGGTTACAGCCACCGCCTCCAGATCCCTGAATCCAACGCCGGCCTGCTCCAGCGCTGCCCGCACCACCGGCACAATTGCGCGCAGGTGCTCCCGGCTGGCCAATTCCGGCACCACGCCGCCATAGCGCGCGTGAGTGGCAATCTGCGAAGCAACCACTGCAGAAACAGTCCGCCGTCCACGCTCCACTACCGCCGCCGCAGTCTCGTCGCACGATGTCTCAATGCCCAGTATCAGGCCGTTGCCCATCTATTCAGTTTAATGGCCGCGTGCTGGTTACCCGGATGCCGCTGGCGGGTCAGTTTGAAGGGTACGGGCTTCAGCCCGTACATAAATCGACCAAATGTCTTTGGGCTTCAGCCCCTGAGGGATGGTCTCCTTCAACCTGCCCCCAGGACTCGGATTTACCGCGTCATTTGATTGGCTGCTTTTTGCGCTTCGCTCAACGGCGTCTCCGCCTTTTGCTTCTCCATGCCATCCTGCGCAATCACCGCTCTCGCCTGCGCCAACCGCTCCGACGGCAATGGATGCGTCCTGAAGTAACCCTCAAGTCCTTCCACCGCAACCTGGCTTAGTTCTTCTGGCGGTGTTTCAGCGTGAATCACATACTCCCGATCCAAATCCTCAAACCGGTTGAGCATATTGATTGCGCCCTGGGGCGAGTACCCGGCCAGCGCAGCAAGCCTCAATCCCTCGCGATCAGCCTCGAGCTCCTGTTCTTTGCTGTAACCCGCCTGCCACAGTGACATCGGCAGCTCTGCAATTGCCGCCAGCGCATCCAGATCGAGATTGTGAAGCTGCGCCTCAATCTGCACTCGCTCCACAGCGTGATAGTGGTCGATGTGCTCAGTCTCGTGCCCCAGCACAAACGCCAACTCATCCTCGGTCGTCATCTGGTTCAGCAATCCCTGCCCAATGAACACATGCCCTCCAGGCAGCGCGAACGCATTCATGAAATCCTTGTCTGCAATCAGATGGAACCGGTAGTCGAGCTTCCGTTTGGCATGGGCCGCAACTTTCCTGCCCACCGCAGTCACAATCGCCTCAGTCATCTGCTGCTGAGCGTCATGCGCCGGCCCAAGCGCCAGGTAGTTTTGCGCCAGCTCATCTCCAATCCGCGTCTCTTCGGCGTCCGGGAGCCGCGTCAGCTCCATCGGCGCGCGCGACAAATCTCTCTGCCAATCGGCGGCCGCATTCAGGACGGCATTCGGGTTTACTGCGTCGCCATGCTGCCGCCTCTGCGCAAGGTACAGCGCCGCTCCGGCAATCGCCAGCACCAATGCAAGAGCAACCATTCGCTTCATAGCAGCCGTTTCAACTGGTCGCGATACCTGCTGTAGAGCATCGATACAAGGAACAGAGCCGCGCCAAGCACGATGAACGTGACGTACCGGTCGCGCTCATCCAACTGCCAGGCATCGCGAACCACTATCTTTCCCACGCAAAGCAGCAAAAGTGCCAGCCCCGTCAGCCGGTAGCTCCGCTCGCCGGCCAACAGACCGAGCAGAATCACGAGTACGCCTACTACGCCCCACGCGAGCGTCACCATGCCCGGATTCATCTTCGCCCCAATCGTCAGCACAATCAGCCCGATCGGCACAAAGAAGAAGATCTGTTCCGGCCGGTTCACAAAAAGCCATCGGCTCAGCCACCCGAGCCTGGCCCTCCCCGCATAACGCGACCGCACCTTGTACGCAATCGGCAGGGCACTCAACAGCAGTAAGGAGGTGAATGTGAGTACTGAAAACTTGCCTTTCCACCCACCCGCAACAAAGTAGCTCGCGCCAAAGACGTTATGTCCGAGCCCGCGTCCGGCAACCCACGCAACCATCAGGATTGCCTGCTGCGCAAACACCTCTTTATCCAGCACCAGCGCCGTCGCGATCAAGGCCAGCGCCATCACCGCCCATGTCACAATGATCCAATCCGGGCTGACCTCAAAATAGAGCAATGCGGCAATCGACGCCGATCCGAAATAGGCAATCAAACTGCCCACATTCCGTCGCGCAATTCCTGTCTCTGCCTTCTTCCAATCCAGCCGCGTCCACACATAGAAGTAAATCAACGCCAGTGGCGCAACGGTGTAGATGCGCGGGCTCAGCACCTCGCCCGGCAGAGTGGCTGCGGTCAGGTTCACAAAGAATATCCGCGCAAACGACGCAGCCATCAGCGCATACGCCTGCCAGCAAAGTTGCCGCTGCTTCTTCCACTCGCCAATTTCGAACAGCGCCAGTCCAAACACGCCCAGCCCGAGCGCTACGCTGATTGGCTCCAGTTCCTTCCACAGCAGCCACGACGCCAATCCTGCGGCAACCCACGTATAAGCATGCCGCAATTCCCGCCTCTCCACCCCCTCCGGCATGCGCACCCAGCGCGCCAGCGCGTAGAGCACTGCAATCACAATCCCAATCGTGATCAGCCGCAGGTGCAATCCCCGCCAGTCACCCTCAATAAAGAAGTTCACTACCACGACGCGCGCCACCGCCATCAGCGCCAGCACGTGTGCCTGCCAGGGCAGCTCTTCCACCTTGAAAATCCGGTCGCACACTGCCAGAGCCAGCGCAAACGCCGCCCAGATAACGGCCAGCCACGGCTGCTCAGCCTCGTGCCACGCCAGCGCCGCAAGCAACCCGGTTGCGGCCCACGTGTGCAGCCACGCCGCCGGCCGCCGGTAGGCCGCATCCTTCAACGTGCAGAATCGCGAAATCGCGTAGAACGCCGCCGCGCATCCCGCCAGCGGAATGTATCTCTCTATCGCGCCCGGCGCGTCAAGATTCACCGCGGCAATTTGCGCCACTGCGGCAACAGCCAAAACATGCTCTTGAAAGACGAGATGCGCCAGCTTCAACCGCCGCCCAATCAGGCACAGTGCGACCGCAAATCCAACCCACGCCACTGCCACCCACGCTTGCGGCAGTTCCAGCCATCCCAGCGCCGCCAGAAACACAGTCCCCGCCCACATTGACATTGTCCTCAGCGACAGTGGGAAATCTTCTACCTCCTCCAGCACCCATGAAGCGAGATACAGGATCGCGGCCAGCGTCGGCACAGTTACCAGCCGCATCGCCAGGTGGTGCTGAACGGGCTCATCAAAATCCATATTGACCAGCAACCCGCGAAAAACCGCCGCCAACGTCAGCGCCCACCCCTGCACCAGCAATTGCCGGCTCTTCAGGCGCTTTGCGCCGAAGGCGGCGCCCAACAGCAGCATGCCCCATCCAATTGCGGTCCAGTCAGCCGTAAAAATCGCCCACACGCCGAGGAACGCTGTCACGCATCCCAGGATGCTCTGCGCCAGCGCCAGCCCGCTATCGAACCGGGCAAACAGCTCACGCCATTTGCGCGCAACGTACTGCGAGTTCGCATAAAACAGCGCGCTGCAGACCAGCAGCAAAACACCGTCCGTCACCATCGGCGCTTCAGAACTTTGCCGCAGCTCTACAAGCCCCCACGATTCGTAAACCACCAGCAGGCCCGTAATTACCGCCGTCAGCAGCCCCAGCCAGCGGAACAGCTTCTCAAGCTGCGCAATTCCCGCAATCAGCAGCGTCTCGGCGGCAATCATCCAGAACAGCGCAATATTGTTGCCACTGAATTTGAACGGCACAGCGGCAAACACCAGCAGCGTTCCAATCACCGTCAGCAGCGTAAACGCCGCGCGTCTCCGCTTGGTAATGGGAAGCTGTCCGCACAGGAATTCGAGCCCGCCCAGCGCCAGCAGCGCATAAAACGCAAGCTCGGGATGCATCGCCTGGTACTTCAACTCGGCCAGCAGCAGCATTGTGTTCAGCAGAGCTGCAACGGTCGAGATCGATTCCTGCCTAGGCGTCTCAATCCGCCGGGCAATGTACGAGAACCTGAAGATTGCCCAGTACAAACCCAGAATGATCGCGCTCGGCCAGAACTCGGGAAATGCGTGCCCCGCGACACCGTCGGGATAAAGCTTGTACAGCCAGTAAAAGTGATTCCCATAGCTGGCGAGGATTCCGAACACTTCCAGCTCAAACCAGCTCATCTTCAGCGCAATCGCCGCAATTCCCAGCGCCAGAATGATTCCCGCAACAAGCGAGTACACACTCCCCTGGCTCAGCGCCACCGTTGAGAATGCCAGCAGAAACGCCAGCCCTGTCACAACCTGCGATCGGTAGCGCAGCGTATGCGCCACCATCGCTACCGCAACCGCCAGCATCAGGATGCAATCGAGAGTGATCGAGTTCAGCACTCTCATTGCCGCCACGTGATTCAATCCGTAGGTCGTGAAGAACAGCAGCGCCCATCCGCCGCCAATCCCCGCCCGACCCACCAGGCGGTACCGCTCGCGGTTTTCCAGCCAAATTCCTCCGCCCAGCAGCACAGCCGCCATTCCATAAATCACGGCGTCTCTCGCGGCAGGCCCCATCGCAATCAATGCCAGTCGGCCATAAAACGCAAACCCCAGCACCAGCAGCACAATGCCGAGCTTGGCAAACAGATTCATGCCGAGAAGCTCTTCAAGCGGCAATGTCGTGCGCAACCGCTCCGCCCAGGTCTTGCGCGGCGGACCAGCATCCACCCTGGCAAAAACCGGTGGCGGCGTCGGCACATAAGTCCGTGGCGGTTGCGTTACGTTTGCCGCCTTCGATGCGGGCTCAAACACCGGCCCCTGTGGCGCAACCGGCGCAGCTTTCTGGCTCTCAATCGGCCCAGCCTGTCGCGCCGCCATGCTCTCGCCCGACAAAGCCGCCGGCGGGGGGGCAGACGCTGGCGCACTAAATGCTGCAAGTCCTGCAACCGCGGCATCAACCTTCGCCGCAGCTTTCGGTTCACTCGTCGCTCTCGCTGCAATCGCTTGAGCGGCGTCAGCCGCCGTCGCAGGCATCTTGTTTTCAGCGGCAATCGGCGCTGCCGCCGGCTCCAAGACATGAGAAACAGCCTTCTGCTGCCCGATCGGCTTATCTGCAATCGGCGCGGCATCCGTGGCCTTTGTGGCCCTCTCCCGGGCAGGCGTGTCTATCGCCTGCGCAACGGCAACCCCGTTCCTCTCCAGCCTCTCCACCCGCTCCGCAATCTGCTTTAACTCATGCGCCAGCTTCGCAATATCCCCACGCAGATCAGCCACTTTATAGGCGTAATCCTCGACTTGCCTCTGCGCAGAGTTGCTCCGCACCAGGGCAACGATCGCAATAATCGGGATCGCGACAACCGCGCCGGCCAAAAGCACAACGATCAATCCAATGCCGTCCATCTTCGGGCGCCTCAATCGCCCAAAAATCACACTGAATTACTTACGTCTGACCTGGGAACGAGCCGTCCGCTGTTTCTTGCATGCCGGTGCAAGAATCCCGTCGCGAATCGATCCATTGTCGAAAGGATTCAACCCCGGTTGCCAGTGACAGTTGAGTATAGTCCAACCCCTTTGCGGTCGCTTCTGTCAGCGGAGCGCTCAAAAACCCGGCAAGCCGGATATTTATCCACATTTTGCGCTTTGCGCCCTATCGCCCCTCTCCGTTTACAATTCCGACCCGGACCAGCTTGAATTCTTGGTAGATTTAAGTATTCGATTTATGCAAGTGCCGCCGCGCGAAATCTGCTCTTTGGAGTGTTCTAGGCAATCCGGCCTGCAGTTCCGGTTTGCGCACTTGGTGGTCCCGTGGGCGACGTAATCCACAGGGCGTCTCGTAGGACCGGACGCCGCTTTTGGCGCTTATCCAGCTACCGATTTGTCGATGAAGCATCGATCCAGGCGATAGCCAATCAAAGCCCGCCTGGGAGATTCAAGACGAAACGACTCGATCAACCATGTTGAAGGGAGACTAACAATGAAATCTTCTTTGAGAGGTCAGAACGTTGCAAAATCCAGTCGAGGATTGGCGGGCGACACACGATACGGGATCGGATTTCTGATCCTGGCCATCGCTTTCATGCTTGCCATCTGCCCGGCCGTGTACGGCCAAGCCACAGGAAGCATCTCCGGCAACGTTGTGGATAAAGCTGGTTCGGGTATCCCTGGCGCCACCGTTACAGTAACCTCTCAGCAAACCGGCCAGGTCCGCTCCATCAATACCGACAACGCAGGCCACTATCTGGTTCCCCTGCTTCCCGTCGGCGTTTTTACAGTGCGCGTCGACGCCGCGAGCTTTCAAAGCGCGGAATCCAAGGACCTGCACCTGCAGGTGGATGAAGCCCGCGAACTGGATTTCACGCTGCTGCCGGCAACCGTGGTTACCACGGTGACGGTTTCGGGCGAAGCGGTTGCTGTCGAGACCACCAACCCGTCTCTCGGCCAGGTCATCACCTCGCAGCAGGTCACGCAGCTACCTCTCAATGGACGCGATTTCGTGCAACTCGCCACGCTGACGGCTGGCGCCACCGCTGAGACCAACCCCAACAGCTTTTTCACCCAGGGCAGCGACAGCGAAGTTGCCGCGCGCGGTTCGTTTTCATTGTCGGTAGGCGGTTCCCGGCCCAACAGCACTGATTGGCTGCTCGACGGCGTGGACAACAATGAACTCACTGCGGGCGGCATTGGCGTGTTTTCCTCGATCGACGACATCCAGGAATTCAAGGTCCTAACTTATACCTATTCCGCCGAGTTCGGGACGCGGGCCGGTCCCACCGTTCTGGTCACGACCAAGTCGGGATCGAACGACTTCCATGGATCGCTTTTCGAGTTCGTCCGCAACACCGACCTCGACGCGAGAGGAGACTTTGACACTTCAACCCCGAAGTTCAATCTCAACCAGTTTGGCGGCTCTGTCGGTGGGCCTGTTCGCCACAACAAGACGTTTTTCTTTGTGGATGGCGAGCAGAAGTATCAGCGCCAGGGAATCACCTTCACCGGCCTGGTCCCTTCCATGGCCATGCGCACCGGCGACTTTTCGGCCGACCCCTTCGGCAATCCGCTTTCCGGAATCGGCGAAGCTTTCAACCCGGTAATCGCCAATCCGAACATGGTAAGCGCGCCGAATGCCTATTTCCAGTGCGACAGCTCAGGCAACCCCATCACGGCAGCCTCCGACGGCAGCCAGGCTCCGGGAGTGAACTGCAACAAGATCCCCTCCAACCTGATCGACCACGTCGGCCAGGCCCTCATCAATATCTATCCGACGCCGAACGCCAACAATCCTTCAGCCGGATACAACTACGTCAACGAGCCTGTCCGCAAACTGAACGAAACCAAGTTCGATGCTCGCGTCGACCAGACGTTCTCCGCCAAAGACAATGCCTTTGCGCGTTTCAGCTACGACCAGGCGTTCTCTTTTGTCCCCGGCGGCGCACCCGGATTAGCCGAGTCCAACGCCTTCGGCAGCAACGAGAACCTCATCAACCACGCTCGTAACATCGGCATCGGCTGGAGCCACATCTTCTCGCCCACCACGCTCAACCAGGCCACGGTGGGCTACGACCGCATCTTCGACTACATTGCTTCGTTGGGTAACTTCACATGTGGGGCGGCACTCCTGAACATCCCGAATTCCGACCTGGGCTGTTCCTCGACCGGTACGGCTCTTCCCGGAGGCTCATACAGCGAAGGTTTGCCTTCGACTGAAGTCCTTGGCGGCTATTGGTCCCTCGGCGATCGCGGCTACTCCCCATTTCAGGGCGGGACAAATATTTTTTCGTACAAGGACGATCTCGATCTGATCCGCGGTAAGCATGAGATCCACGCTGGAATCGATCTTCGCGACAATCAGATGAACGTGGGCACGGAGGAGTTTTCAGACGGCTTCTGGATCGTGGGTCTCTTTGGAAACTTCTCCGGAGCCGGCGTTGCCCCCGGCAATGGCGAAGCAGACCTGCTGATGGGAATGACCGGATTGGGCATCCACGATCAGACATACGGGGGCCCGGTTACCGGCCGGCGCTGGAAGATCATCCGCCCCTTCCTCGAGGATGACTGGCGCGTGACCCCGTCTCTCACCCTCAATCTCGGCTTGGCCTGGGATATGACCACTCCCATTACCGAAATCCATAACCGGATGGCGAACTACATTCCCCAAACGGGACAGCTTTTGGTAGCAGGACAGAATGGAGTGAACAAGTCGGCGGGCGTCGATATGTACTGGGGCGCATATGAACCTCGCCTCGGCCTCACCTGGAAGGTGATGGGCAGCGATAAGACCGTTCTTCGCCTCGGCTTTGGCATCTACCACGATTCGGCCTGGAGCCAGGGCGCGCAGGGCCTGTGGCAGAATCCACCCACCCTTGGCGAGTCCGATCAGTTTCCCGCTACCTTTTCTGCGGGCTGCGCCTTTGCCAGTTCCTACTGCGCCACGACGCTTGACCAGACTCCCGAGTTGGGCCCGTCTCCCGCGTTGGGCTTTACTCTGTCCAACGGCTTTCCATCCCTGCCCACACCGCAAAATGTGGCCAGCTACCAAGGCACGTTCAATTACCAGCCCGCCAACTTCCAGCCCGGCAGGGTTCACCAATATAACGCCAACGTCGAACGCCAGTTGCCCGGCAATGTCCTGCTCACCGCGGGCTATGCCGGTTCGGTCGGCGGCCATATTCTGTCAGGCCAAAATGACCTCAATACCAGCAGCCCCTCGGGTTGCGGAACCATTTCCGGCTACACGCTCGGCTGCCTGCCCGGCGGTGCTCCCTACATCTATCCCTTCAACCCTCCCAACTACAACGCCATCCTGATCTTCGGCGACATCGGCAAGACGCACTACAACTCGCTGCAGCTCAAAGCCGAAACCAAGACGCCCAAGAACGGGCTTTATGCGCTGGTTGCCTACACCTACTCCAAGACCTACGACAACGGACTGTCCGACGGCCTTGGCTCGGAGTTGAGCGCACCTTACTTCCCGCTGCCCAACTGGCAAAATCTCGACTGGTCGCTCTCACAGATCAACCTCGATCAGAGCTTCATCGCCAGCGCCATTTACGATCTGCCCTTCGGCAGGGGCAAGGCGTTCGGAAGCAGTTGGAACGACGCCACAAACACATTGCTTGGCAACTGGCAGGTGACCCTCATCGAAAGAGTCTCTTCCGGCTTCCCGGTTCCGCTGATCGACACCAATAACCAGTCTGGAGTTACCTTCAATACCGGCGGCAACGACAACAACTTCAACCGGCCCAACCAGGTCTCCGGTTGCGATCCTCACAACGCCAACCACGGCCAGCACCAGTGGATCAACGCCGCCTGCTTCGTCGCTCCGCCCGCCGGCGAGCTCGGCAACGCCAAGCGTGTCCCCGTTACCGGTCCCGATTTTGTCAATACCGACTTCTCAATCATCAAACAGTTTGCTTTGCCCCGGCGCGAGATGGGCTTGAACTTCCGCGCCGAGTTCTTCAACCTCTTCAACCACCCCCAGTTCGGCTCGCCGATCGCCGATATCAACCAGACTGGATTCGGCGCCGTCAACTCCACCGTCAACAATCCTCGCCTCATCCAACTGGCCCTCAAGTTGTCGTTCTGAGGCAAGGCTTCATCCCAGCAGGAAAATGGGGTGCCCCAGGTCCGGATTCTCGGACCTGGGAAACCTCGAATCTCCACTGCGACCGGCCACATCCCAGCAGGAAAATTGGTGCCCCATCCTGGCGACGTCTTTGTTTTTGTCGCCAGGGTGGGACAGCACGAACCTCAACTGGCCCGTCTCAATGGGGCGCCGGGCGCACCCCGCACCCGTCCCGTAGGGACGGCAAGACAATAGCCCCGGGTGAAGCCAGCCCGTCGCATGGCCGACGGGCGCAGCGCAACCCGGGGACAGCACCCCCCAAAAATCCTCCAGCCCCGTAGGGGCGAAAGACCCCGGACGCTTCTCCCCCGCAAAGCGTCCACACGCGCCAATAGCTTGCCCGATAAATGAATTGGCCTCCTTCCGTCAACGGAGGATCACGCGTAGGCAGATCCCCGGACCCCGGCCGGCATCAGGTTACAAATTCGGGGGCCACTCACCGGGTTGCCCGGTAACCTCATAAGAGGGTGCAAGATTGGTACGATCCCGTTCCGGGAAAGCCATGAACTTTGGGAATCAGAATGTCGAGGGGCAAGGCACTGGTTGATAGACGTTCGCTATACATTCTCCTATGATGGTTGTAAGCGCTGCTGCTCATCAGGCCGCCCTTAAAATCTGGCTCAGGTCAAGAGATGCGCGCGACGAGGGATGAAATGGTCCAGCAACTTGAACGTGCGGAAACCCTGCGCCGCGAGATTTCTCCGCGCATTGCCCAGAAGCGTAAAGCCGAATTGGGGCAGTTCATGACTCCGTCCAGCGTTGCCCGTTACATGGCCTCGTTGTTTCCGCCGAATACAGGGCGCAATTGCCGCCTATTGGACGCTGGCGCAGGAATCGGCGCACTTTCATGTGCCTTTCTCGATAGATGGACAAAGGGCGGCTTTGACTTCGACTCTGTTGATGTATTCGCGTATGAAATTGACGAATCTCTGAGGAGCCACTTGTGCCAGAACCTTAGCGCTTACCACGGGGTTCGACCACATGTTTTCGGTGGAGATTTCATAGAACCGGCAGATCAGCCACTCCTGAGTGATCACACCGAATACACGCATGCAATCCTCAATCCGCCGTACAAGAAAATCAATAGCGATTCCAGTCATCGGCACGCTTTGCGCAACCTTGGAATTGAAACGGTGAATCTCTACTCTACGTTCGTTGCGCTCGCTGTAGCCCCGCAGCCTAATCGCGAAACGTAGGCCGCCTGCCGTGCCCCGGTCAAACCACTAGCGATCAGGCGTGGGCTCCCAGTCCGGACCGGTCATCACCTGAAACATATCCGAATCCACCCAGCACATCTTCATCGCCCTGCCGTCGCCTCCAGGCAGCGGGTTGGAGATTCTCTCCGATTCGATGGGTGGGCAGTCTTCGATCTCCCATCCCCTGCGTCCAAGTTCTGCCTGCTCTATTTCACTCAACAGACCGATGATGTAGGCCATTGTTTCCCCGGTTCCTGGCGCTCAGCGCCGGCTATGGGTTGGGGTTGTCGCCTGGCTGGTCCTCCGCCTGGGGTACGGGAGTCGCTTCACTCCAAGACACTCCTCTTCCCTGCCCCAATAGCGCTTAACGCGACGGACTTAACCATAATACCGCTACTTATCGTCTGCAGACGAGATCCGCCCAATCACCCTACAATCACCCTCAAATGAACAGAATCGTCGCTTTTGGAAGGAAGATGAAGGCGATTAGGGAAGGGCTCGGATACTCCCAGGAGCGACTCGCGGAGTTGGCCTGCCTCCATCGCACCTATATAGGCGGCGTCGAACGGGGAGAACGCAACGTCAGCCTTCTGAATATTTGGCGAATTGCGGACGCCCTTAAAGTCAGCCCCTCGGCTCTCTTCGCGGCCCCCGTCGACGAGGCCGCCACGACGAGCACCCCCGCACTCAAGGGCGCTGAGAAAAAGGACAGGATGTGGACGAGGGGACGGAGACACTAGAAGAGGCGGCACTCGCCGAGGCGAGCCGCAACCAAACCGCCAAGAAGGCGACAAGAATCTTGCTGCAAAGCGGCGCCCGGTTCCTTGTACCAACTGCGAAGCAGAAGCGGCTGTTGCTGATTGAGTTTGCGAAGCGGAATCTTGTGGTGTACGGCAAGGCGTTCGACGTCGTGAAACTCGCTCACGAGCTGAACCTCGATGATGCCTCGGAGATCGCGCGCAATCTCGACAAAATAGTCTTGTGCGAGGTCAAGTCGAGCAATCGCAAACTTCCTGAAGACTTCAAGGGATACTTCTTTGCGCTGACTACTGCCGAATTACTCGTGGCTCAGAATCTAAAGAATCGATACAAGTTCATCTTCGTGAACACAGTCACAGGCACATACATTGAATTGACCCTTCAGGAACTCTTCGGACGTGCGAGGGGCATATATCCGACCTGGAGCATCATGTTCTAGCGGCGGCGGTTAAGAGGTCGATTCGCCTCCGCCTTGCTGGTCTGCGAAGCTCGACGACGGGACCAGGCCGGATCGACAGGGTCGGGACTATTGGATCAAACCTCTCAGGGAGATTGGCGCAATCGAGGAGGTCACGCTTTCAGACGGAAAGTTCGTTGCGGGCCATGTGAAGGCTAAATCACCGAATTCATCATATCGACTCAACAAGGAATTCGTTTCCATTCTCAAGGCGCCCAACGACGAGTGGGAGGCGGATCTTTCCCGGTGGACCAGTAAGGATGTGTCCAGGCGCCGTATGGAGATGCAGGCCCAAGCCGCAGAGGAATCAAAAAGGGCAGTCGACACCGGGCACGAGCAACTAATAAGCCTCTCGATTCACGTCTACGCGAAGAACTTCCTCCCCAAATTCTCTGTTCTCTATGTTGACGATTCTGACGGTCAAAGAGTTCCCCCCGAAGCTACGGAACGACTTACCAAAGCGGGGGTATCCATCGGGCTCGAAGACGCCTTCCCCGACGTTCTGTTGTGGAATGCAGAAAGCGACGAGCTCTGGTGCATTGAAGCTGTTACAAGTGACGGCGAGGTTGACTCCCACAAAGTAGAACAACTAAGGAGGATGGCGAACCGATGCGGGAAAAAGAGCGTGGGATTTACGACAACCTATAGGACCTGGAAAGCAGCTGCATCCCGCCAGGAAGCAAACCGAAACCTAGCAATGGGATCCTTCGTATGGATCGCGTCGGACCCAAGCCGTCAGTTCGAGGTGAGCACGTTTGAGGATTTTGTCTCACGGGAGGCCCAACCAATCAGAACGCATGAACCGCCCAACGGAGAAATAGGCCGAGGCCTCAGCAGACGAGACCCTGGATAGATCCTCGAAAATGCCGATGTCGCACGGAGAGTTCTGCCCTCACGCCAAATCGCCAACCCTCACCGACATCCATCACTGCTCAATACCCGGCCCGGCTCCGCCAAATCTCTCCCCGTCACGCCCCAACGCTCCGACCCCTGATCCCTGACCCCTGTTTTGCATTTAATTTCCCCACCTCTTGCTACATTCATTCCAGGGCCGCTTCCTGACCCTCGACCGCAAATTGCACCTCCGACGGTGCAATGGCGTCCCGTAAGTCCTTTGTTATCTAATCCTCGCCCTCTAACTCCTTTGTTTTCAATGGGTTGCGGGAGGGTCTGGGGATACATAAGTGACTCAAAATAAACCACTTAACCACTCTTCGCAGGGGGGAGGGGGATACCCATGTTCGCACTCTGCCGGCACATCAAATCCAACGGCGACCGTTGCAAGGCTCCGGCCATGACCGGCCACGCCTTCTGTTACTACCACTCCAGGTCCCATGCCGCTACACGCATCGGTCTCATGGACAACCTCTACCTCCCGCCTGCCGAGAACGCGTCCGCCATCCAGATCGCAGTTTCGCAGACCATCCAGGCCATGCTTTGCTCGCGCATCTCACCCAAACAGGCCGGCCTCATCTTCTTGGGACTCCAGATCGCCGCTGGCACCCATAAGCGGCCCAGCGACGTTTCACCCGATCCCGTCCGGTCCACGTGCACAACCCCTGAGGACGAAGAACTCGCCCCTGAGCTCTGCATCGATAACGAAGGCAATCAGCAGAGCGACTGCTCCAATTGTCCCCAGCGCGATAACTGCGATCACCGCAAGCTGAAGGCCGAGCGCGCCCTCGCGAAGGCCGCACCCGACGAAGCAGCAGTCGAGAAAAAGCATCGAGAGCTGATCAAGCAACTGGGCCCGTCGCCACTTCTCGAAACCTATTTCAAAACCAACCCAACCGGCTAAGCTGCATCTCTCGCAAGCTGCCACGGATTCTGGCGCACGGAGCCCACCTTAACGCGCACTGCCGAATTGAATTGATTGATGCGAGCTTCCGAACGCTGGTCGGTTTATCTGAGTTCACACAAATGCGCACAAGAAAGGAATGACGTCCGCCTGCTGGCTCGCTCGCCTGGCTAGTGTCCTGTCCCTAAAGTTCGCATAAAAGCGACTTGTCATCCTGAGCGAAGTTTGCCGCGTATCTTGCGGCAAACGCAGTCGAAGGATCTGCGGTTGTTCTTCAACGAACTTCGGATTCACCACACTAGATATCCAGGTTCTTTACGTCCAGCGCGTTGTCCTCGATGAACTTCCGCCGCGCCTCAACGTCTTCGCCCATCAGCGTCGTAAAGATCGCATCGGTCTCCGCAATGTCTTCGAGCTTTACGCTCAGAAGCGTCCGCCGCTCGGGATCCATGGTTGTCTCCCAGAGTTGCGTGCTGGTCATTTCGCCCAGACCCTTGTACCGCTGCACCTGGTAGTCCTTCTTGCCCTGTTCCACGATGTACGTAAACAGCTCGCGCGCTGTTGCCTTCTCCACGGGCTCGCGGGGAATCCTCGATCCACGCCGCCCCGCGGGCTTGGCCTCTGCGCTAGCTGCCGATGGCGCGCCCTCGGCTTCAGCCTCTTCGTCTTCTGCGCTTGTATCTGCCGCGGCCGCGCTCTTCTCGTATTCCACAAGGAATGGCGGCTCGAGAAACTGCTTGATCTGCGAGTACTTCGACATCATCTGCCTGAACTCTGGGCTCGATGCCAGCGTCCAGTCAATGCAGCGCGTCGCGCCCTGTGAATCTGTAAAGCAGATCGACCAGGTGTGGTGCTCTTCATCCTCCACCGGCTCATGCAATTTGATCTGAAACGCATCGGCCAACTCGGTCAGATGCTCGTGCAGTGCGGCCAGTTTCTCCGGCACATCGCTTCCGCTTTTCGAGGTGAAGTCGGCGCGATGGGTAAGTTCGGCGCGCGCCAGCATCTCAGTCAACTGCTCGTTGCGAATGCGCTTGTCGACCTTCTCAACAAAGCCGAGGTACTCGCCCAGCACGCTCATAAAGCGCACGCGATCGGCGCCGTCGATCCTGCTGGCATTCTCGCCGTGCCTGATCAACGTGCCTTCGCCCGAGCGCTTCACCATAACTTTTACCAGCTCGCGATCGTCCTTGATGTACTGCTCGAAACGCCCCTTCTTGATCTTATAGAGCGGCGGCTGGGCAATGTACACGTTGTCGCGCTTGATCAGCTCAGTCATGTGACGGAAGAAGAAGGTCAGCAGCAACGTCCGGATGTGCGAGCCGTCCACATCGGCGTCGGTCATCAGGATGATCTTCCCGTAGCGAAGTTTGCTCGCGTCGAAGTCGTCCTTGCCGATCCCCGTGCCCAGCGCCGTGATCATGGCGCGAATCTCTTCGTGGCCCAGCATCTTGTCGTAGCGAGCCTTCTCAACGTTCAGGATTTTGCCCTTCAGCGGCAGAATCGCCTGGAAACGCCGGTCGCGGCCCTGCTTTGCCGTCCCGCCTGCGCTCTCGCCCTCCACCAGGTAGAGTTCGCAGCGGTCGGGATTACGCTCTGAGCAATCCGCCAGTTTTCCCGGCAGCCCGCCGCCATCCAGCGCGCCCTTGCGCCGTGTCAGGTCGCGTGCCTTGCGCGCAGCTTCCCGCGCGCGTGCCGCTTCAATCGCCTTGTTGATGATGCGGCGCGCCACCGGAGGATTCTGCTCAAGGTAGCCGCCCAAACGCTCATTCACAAACGCCTGCACCGTTCCGGCGATGTCTGAATTCAACTTGCCCTTGGTCTGTCCTTCAAACTGCGGCTGCGGCAGCTTCACGCTCACCACGGCCACCAGGCCCTCGCGCACATCGTCGCCGCTCAACGACTCCTTCAGGTCCTTGAACAGACCCATCTGCTGGCCGATCGCGTTAATCGTCCGCGTCAACGACGTCCGGAATCCGGAAAGATGCGAGCCGCCATCGACCGTGTTGATGTTGTTCGCAAAACTGAACACAGTCTCGGAGTAGCTGTCGTTGTATTGCAGCGCGATCTCGATCTCTACGCCGGATCGCGACGCTTCCATCATGATCGGCTTGTCGTGCAAAACCTGCTTCCCTCGATTCAGGTGCTTCACAAACTCTGAGATGCCGCCCGCGTACCGGAACTCGGCGCGCTTGGCCTCGCCGGTCTTCGAATCGGCCGTCCGCTCATCCGTTAGCGAGATTTCAAGTCCTTTATTCAGGAATGCAAGTTCGCGCAGCCTTTGTGCCAGCGTGTCGAAGTTATACTCGGTCGTCGCAAAGATCGTCCTGTCGGGCAGAAAGTGGATCTTGGTGCCGCGCTTCTTGCTTGTCCCCGACTGGCGCAATTCGCTGGTCGGCAAGCCGCAGCTGAAATCCATCTCCCAGGTGTGGCCGTCGCGCCAGATCTCAACGTTGAACTCCTGGCTCAACGCATTCACGCAGCTCACACCCACGCCGTGCAATCCGCCCGACACCTTGTAGGTCGATGCGTCGAACTTGCCTCCCGCATGAAGCTTCGTCAACACCACCTGAACTGCTGGCATCCGAACCCCGTTCGGCAGGTCCATCATGTCAACCGGAATGCCGCGGCCATCGTCCACCACCGTGACGGAGTTGTCGACGTGGATCGCAACATCGATCTTTTTGGCGTAGCCGGCCAGGGCCTCGTCGACCGAGTTGTCCACCACCTCGTATACCAGATGGTGCAATCCCATTTCGCCGGTCGAGCCAATGTACATGGCAGGGCGCAGCCTTACCGCCTCCAAACCTTCCAGTACGCGGATACTTTCGCCGGTGTAGCTGGCATCGTCGGGTGGGGGCATGCTGTCGTTGCTGTTGTCTGCCATGATTCCTGTTCTTTTCCACTCGGATCAGCCCGGTTTTTCGTCGTATTCAGGCGCCGATCGCAAGCGGGATTGCAGGGAATTAAACGCTTGAAATCAGGGGGCTTCGCTCGAGGTCTCTCTATGCTCATTTTACCATGCAGCCAGCCCCTTCAATTTGCCTGCAATGAACCAAAATCGGTTACCTAAAATGATTACCTATGTGGGATATGACATCAGTAACCAAACTCGTTATGAGTTATTGATCTTGATGAAAACTCTGTACTTGACTCCGACTTTTGGATATGATTCCTATTGTGTATGGAGGACTCCCTCCAGCAGATTTCCGCCATTTAGGGGTTACCAATTATGAAACTCGCAATTCGCATTCTCGCTCTTACTGTCGTCGTCGCCGGTGGCGCCGCTGCCGCTGTTACTCCCAAGACCGCTCCTGCGATCAAGAGCCACCAGGCTGTTTCTGCAACCTTGCCAACTCCCGGCTGCGTTCCCGGATTCCCGACCTGCCCGAAAAACGACGGGGACAACTAGTCCTGATCGGGTAACCAAACCAAAGTAATGGCACAAAAGTGCCAAGCCGGTTTGGCTAATTCCAGTTGAGGCTTACGCCATTTGGCGCTATCCTGTGAAAGCTCTCAGGATTAGCGAACAGGTGTCTATGTCCTCAGCTCAGGCAATGGCGATAATGGGCGTGGTTGAGTTTCTGCTTACCGCAGCCCTCGCTTTTCTCTTCTGGCAAAAGAAGCTCAACAGCAAGTTTCGCGCCATGGGGTTCTACCTCGCTCTGCGCGTCGTGTCCACGCCGGTTGGGCTGCTCCTTCTTACCGCTTACCAAAAGACCAATTCGCTCAACTTGTACATGGCCTATTTTCTGGTCTTCTGGGGCGCCTACATCTGCAGCGCCGTTTTGCTCTTCTTCGTTTGCGTTGAGGTCTTCCGTTCCGCCCTTGCAGCCTTTCCCGGACTCATGAAGTTCGGCGTTGTAATCTTCCGCTGGGCGGCGCTGGTTTCTGTGATCGTTACTTTCTCCACGGTTTCGTTTGCCCATCGTGGAATTCTCGTCATTCCTGACATCGCCTACAGGCTCATGCGCTCGGTGAGCGTCCTTGAACTCTGCCTGCTCGGTTTCCTCTGCATTTGCATGAACGCGCTGCGGCTTTCCGCTCGCGACATGGCGTTCGGCCTGTCCTTCGGCTTCGGGCTCATGGCAGCCAATGACTTCATCCACGCCTCGCTGATTTCAAGGAATGCTTCCCTTACCGAACCCATACAGGTGGTTTACGAGGCAATGATCCTCGTTGTGCTCGGTGTTTGGACAAGCTACTGCGCAGCGCCGGAACCGGCGACCCAGCCGATCGTCATGCCGGCCAATTCAACTATCTATCGCTGGAACGAGATTGCTTCAGCGCTTGGACACACCGGCACGCAGGTCGCTGTTCAGCACTCCAACAGCTTCTTCCTCACCGATGTTGAGAAGGTTGTCGACAAGGTCCTCACGCGCAACCTTAAGGGTCACGAGTCGGAAGTCTAAGAACCGGCAAATCAAAAATCAAAAGGCCATAGCGATTGCCATGGCCTTTCTGCTGCCCAGTCTGCGCAATTGCGCCGGCTTACTCCGAAGCAACCGGCTCGATCGAAGCAAAGCGCCCGCGATTGCCGTGATCGGTAAACTTCACCCGTCCCGTTACTTTGGCAAACAACGTGTCATCGGAACCGATTCCAACGTTCGTGCCCGGCTTGATCCTGGTGCCGCGCTGCCGCATGATAATCGACCCGCCTGTCACCAGCTGGCCGGCAAAGGCCTTCACTCCCAGCCTCTGTGCATTCGAGTCGCGCCCGTTTGTTGAACTGCCGCCGCCCTTTTTATGTGCCATTGCTCAATTCCCTTCTCGCTTCCGGCTGTCAGCCTTCAGCCGTCAGCTCTCAGCAAATTCATCTGTTAAGCCCGAGCCCCATCCTTAGCACAAACAACTGAAAGCTGAAAGCTGAGAGCTAAAAGCTGTTGCGAGCTTTAGCTCGCGCTGTATGTCACGCCGTCGGCCTCGATCGCCTTGATACGAACCTCGGTAAAGCCTTGCCGATGTCCCTGAAGTTTCTTGTATTGCTTCTTCCGCTTCAGGTGGAAGACCAGGATTTTGCCTCCCCGGCCCTCGCCCAGAACTTCTGCAGTCACCTTCGCGCTTGACGGTTTCGCAATCGTACCCGGCTCGCCTGAAACCGCGAGAACGTCGCTGAACTCGACCGTCTGGTCCTGCGAACCGACGCTCTCAATCTTCACCACATCGCCGGGCGCAACCCGATACTGCTTGCCGCCGGTTCGAATGACTGCGTACATAACAAACCCTCCAGCGCCGCGCACAACACACAGCGCTTAAACTTCAAAAAAACCCGGTTTTGCGGCGGGGCGGATACAGGCTTCTACTGCATCGGAAGGCGGGCCGCACACACGCCATCCATGGCGGTGAACCCGGCACAATCCCGCGCACCCCACTGCGGGGCGCAGCGCCAAACTCTACGATTCTATCGTCAAACCTCACCCTGGGTCAACGTTTACCCCCCAATTCACCCGCCGGAGTGCCCTGCTAAACTTCCAGCAAGCGGCGGGTGGCCCACCCTTAGTTTTTCATCGCTCTACCACGAATGAGGGTGCCCCATCCTTTCGGCGTTTTGTGCCGAAAGGGTGGGAACCACCGCGCCAGACAAGCCGTTTCCCAAACCCTCCACCGAACCCGGTGTAGAATCGTGTCACCATGCCCGCCGGCCTCGTCCGCTACCAGAAATGCGGTGTCTTCCACTTCATCACCTTCAGTTGTTACCGCAGGCAGCCGCTGCTGTGCTCCGCGCGAGCGCGCGACGTATTCGAGCAGACGTTGGAACGTGTGAGGCGGCGTTACGGGTTCGTGGTGGCGGGGTATGTGGTCATGCCCGAGCACGTTCACCTGCTCGTGAACGAGCCTGGCCGGGGTTCCTTGTCCGTGGCCCTGCAGGCGCTCAAGCAGCAGACATCGAGGCTGCTCAAGCGGTGCGGCGAGGAGTCGTTCTGGCAACGCCGCTATTATGACTTCAACGTCTGGACCACCGAAAAGACCCGCGAGAAACTGCGCTATATGCACCGCAACCCGGGGCCCCCGGCGCACGAATTTTGTGCGTTGGGGTGGAAGCCGGTGAAGCGGGGATTGGTGGAGAAGCCCGAGGACTGGGCATGGTCGAGCTTCCGCCACTACGCGACCGGCGCTGAAGGCGCGGTCGAGATCGAGTCGCAATGGACGGCGTACAGGCGAGGGAATCAACTACCAGAACATCTTCGGTACGTTGAAAAGGACGCCTGAGGCTCCTGCTCTCCCACCCTTCGCCCGATGAAACTGTGCGAAGGATGGGGCACCCTGATGGTAGGAGAACGAAGATGAAAAAATGGGTGCGCCACCCGCCCATCCATGATGACTCGATGGTTAATCAGTCGGGAGTACAACGTTTCTATAAACCCTTGACAGATGCACAATTCGATGCGGCTCAGAAAGCGATGAACAAGCGAGCGAGTCATTTGGGCTTGTATTCTTTGTATTTTAGAAATTGCGCTCTTTGGGACGAATCTGTTGATCACGCCGCAGGCGTTAGTGGAGTTCCACATATCGTGGCTTTCCCGATGATATTGCGGCTCTGGTATCCACAGTGATCAGAAGGGTGAACACGTACAAAATCTTGTGCTGGACGGTAAATGTTTATGCGGAAGTCACAGACCCCAACCAAATTGCATCCTAGCGGTTATAGGACAGCTATGGCGTTGATGCTTGCACTCTCATTTTCCAAGTTGGCATTGTGTCAGCCGGTTGTGGATTTGCCGGTAACACTAGAGAAAGGGACGATTCGTTCACCCGAGTTCACGGTGAAACATAAACAGTACATCGTCGCACTGCAAGTTGATAATGCACTTCCTCTCGGACAAACAAAATGTATGCTGGGCGTACATTTTGCTTGGGAGCATGATAACTGTGAATTGGTCGGTTTTCCTATGGCCGTTGAGGCGGAGTGGACTTTGTATACCGACGGCCAGCCTGTCGCGCATGGCACAGTTCGCGGCAAAGATACAGCGTGGGAAACCAGTAAAAGTCACACTAGCAGATGGATTGCGAATTTCATGGGTGAGAAAGGCAAGAAATATGTTCTGGAGGTTACCTTTACAAAAGACGGGACTGCACTTCGTGTTGCAAATCCTCGCCTAGTTGTCAAGCAGAACCCAGGGTCTTTCATGTAAACATAGGGGTCACGTTGAAGGTGTGCCTCGCTGAGCTGCATCCTTCCATTTAGTCCAACCGAAGTGAGAGTTCTCCGCTAAAGCAGGGCCATTGGCGGTCCTGACGAGGAGGACTTGGATGCGGAAGAGCCGATACACCGAAGAACAGATTGTAGGGATTCTGAAGGAGTCGGAAGCGTGCCAGCCCACGGAGGAGCTGTGCCGCAAGCATGGCATCAGCGAGCAGACTTTCTACCGCTGGAAGGCGAAGTACGGCGGCCTGGAGGTCAGCGAGGCGCAGCGGCTGCGGCAGCTTGAGGATGAGAACCGCAGGCTGAAGCAGCTGGTCGCAGAGCAGGCGCTGGACATCGTCGGCTTCAAGGCGGTGCTATCAAAAAAGTGGTAGGCCCACAGGCGCGGCGAGAAGCCGTGAAGGCATTCCAGACAGCGACGGAGTGCTCGGAACGGCATGCCTGTGGGCAGTTGGAAGTGCTGCGTGCGATGGTGCGCTATCGACAGCGGCCGACCCGATTCTCTGCCGCCAACGAGCGGCTGCGCATCCGGCTACGCGAGTTGGCCGAACAACGGCGCCGCTGGAAAACTGGGGACAGACGGGACAGACGGGACGTTCCCCCAGCCGGGGGCCCGGGGAACTCCGGGGAACTCGGCGAACTCGGGGACAGACGGGACGTTCCGGGGCCGGGCGGCGAAGAGCTTTCGATGCTCGGCCCTTTTTGGTCAACGGCAATCTAAACTGGCAACGGACCAACACCTATGGAGGCGGCAAGCTGATCGGCACCTACGACCTGGTGCACAACCCCGCCGACGCACCGAACGGCTCGCAGCCGGCAGAGACTCTATACTCATCCCATGCGGCCCGTTAGCATAATCGCCACTGAGCTCAACGAGATTGGCGATATCGCCCGGGTTGTTCAAAGCCTGCTTGCCCAGGAGCCTCCGGCAGCCGAGGTTATCATTGTCGACGGCGGCTCAACCGACGGCACCTGGGAATGGCTGGCCACAGCCGCCGCCCGCGACTCCCGCCTCATTGCCATTCGCGACGAAACCTGCAGCCTCAAGCACTCCAGGGGGCCTGTCTCCCGCGGCCGCAACGTGGCCATCGCCGCCGCTAAATCGTCTATCGTCGCCTGTGCCGACGCCGGATGCACCTATGCACCGGACTGGCTTCGCAATCTTACCGCCCGCATTGCCGCAGGCCAGGCCGAATACGCCCTCGGCGGCGCCTGCCTTGACCCGGCCGGGCACACCGTCTGGGATGTCGCCTCCGCTCCCTTTTTCTCTGTCCGCCTTTCGCCCCTCGAACCCACCAAGTCGTGTACCGCCCGGTCGATGGCCTTTACGAAGGATCTCTGGCAGCGGATCGGCGGATTCCCTGAGCATGTCCTCGTCGGCGAAGACACCCTTTTCGACCTCGAAGCGCGCCGCCAGACCCAACCGGCTTTCGTCTTCAACGCCAAAGCCCTCTACCGCCCGCTCAACACCTTCCGCTCCGCCTGCCGTCAGATGAAGCGCTACGCCATCAGCGACGGCCAGGCGGGAGTGCGCTGGGCGCGCCTCTTCCGCAATTCAGCGCGCTGCCTGCTCCAGTCCGCAGCCTTGATCGCCGCCCACTGGACCCTCCTGCCGCTTCTCTTCGTCTTCCTGCTCGAAGCCTGGTACGCCTTCCATCGCGACTGGCGTTTTCTTCCGCGCTTTGGCTTCAGAGCCGTCCTCGCGCGCTTTGCATTTTCGGCAGTTGTGCCCTGGCTCGTTGCCGTTAACCAGATTCGCGGCCGTTTCAGCGCCAGTCCTCTCACCAACTGGCAGAATCAGGGGCAGGGAACGCCATCGTAGCCTAGAGTCTGTTATTAACTTTCCCGCAGGCAGCGTTGCGAGCGCAAATTCGGTCAGACGAGGCCAAGCCCGCAGGCTTTGGCGGCTCCAAGGTCGAGGGCGAGAACAAAGTATGACCCGATTTTCGCCGCAACCCCCGGGCCCCAAACGCGCGATCTATGCGCGCTTGGGTGGAAGCCGAGGGGCTGGGGCCGGTTTTCCCGATTTCGTTGTCGCTCGTCGCTAGCAGACGCCCGGTATGCGTCACTCCTCGCTTCTAGAACTCGGCAAAACTGGCTCCCAGCGCTGCCTACGCGAAAGTTAATAGCAGACTCTAGCCCAACTTGTCCGCCCAAACTCAGCCAGCGCGCTCCATTAGATCCCTCCAAGGAATCCGTCTTCCGCCTGCATCACTCCGTGCAACCTCGCTCCTCCGAGGTGCATTTGTCTTCGGTTTCATGTGAACGGCAAGAATCAACGGCTCCGCGACACGCTTCACGACTGGTTGAGGCTGCGCTTGCTTACCAGCGCATGATTGAAACCAATCCTTCGCATGCCCAGGCACTCGTCGGAATGAGCCTCCTCGCTCTCGCGGGGGGGCAATTGGAGCACGCAATCCGCATGGCCTCCGCCGCTCTCGCGGTCGATCCCGGCATCGCCGCCGGCTGGATTGCCCTTGGTCAGGCGCTCAAAGCAGCTGGCCGGTTTGCTGACGCCGGCCATGCCTACCATCAGGCTCTTCGTCTCGGCGGCACTGACCCGCTGGCCCGCATGGGCCTCGGCGAGCTGAAGCTCGCGTCGGGCCGTCCCCAGGAGGCTATTCCCGAATTCGAAATCGCGCTCCGACGCCAGCCCTCGCTTGCCTGTGCTCATCTCGGTCTTGGCAATGCCCATGCCATCCTTGGCAACTTCAATCAAGCGATGGATCACTACCGGAATGCTCTCCTTCTGCGTCCCCGCTATGCCCAGGCCGAATTCGCCGCGGGTTTTGCGCTTAATCGACTGGGCCGTGCCCGCGAAGCCGAAACGCGCTATCGTCGCGCCATCGCTCTCAGGCCTGACTATGCCGCCGCCTGGATCAACCTTGGGAGCCTGTTGCGTGAACAGGGCCGCGATCTCGCCGCCGAAGCCGCTCTGGGCCGCGCCATCCGCCTTCGCCCCGACCTCGTCTCCGGCTGGATCAACCTCGCCGCCCTCGAGTGCGAGCGCAAACGCTTTTCCGCAGCACGCGACTGCCTCCGCCGCGCCCTCGCCCTCAATCCCGCGCAGATTGAGACCCTGATCGCATGGTGTCAGCTCCAGCTTGCCGCGCGCGACTTTTCCGGCGCCAGGGAGTGGATTCGCTGGGCCCTCGCCCTCGATGCCAACCATCCTGAAGCCGTGAATCAATTCGGAATCGTCCTCCATAACGAGCGCCGATTCGCAGAGGCCATCGCCATGTTCGAGCGCGCTGAAGCGCTTGGCAGCAAGGGCGCCGCATCCAATCGTGGCAACTCACTCCTCGAACTGGGCCGCATCTCTGATGCGCTTCACGCTCATCGGCGTGCCGCAGACCTCGATCCCGAAAACGCCGGCGCAAAGTACAACCTCGCTCTCACCCAACTCCGTCTCGGTGATTGGCGCCGCGGCTGGCCGGCCTACGAATCCCGCTGGCAATTCCGCGAAGTTCATCGGGTTCCGCGCGTCTTTGCCTGCCCGCGCTGGCGCGGCGAACCCCTCACTGGCCAGCGCATCCTTATCCACGCCGAACAGGGCCTTGGCGATACCATCCAGTTCTCTCGTTATGCCTGCCTTATCGTCGCGCGTGGCGGATTCCCGGTTCTCGAAGTCCAACCGCCGGTTGAGCGTCTTCTCCGCTCGCTTGCCGTCGTTCGCGCCGGGCTGGCTCAAGTTCGCTTGCTCGCCACGCCCCGAAATGACTACGACCTCGAGTGTTCTCTCATGAGTCTCCCGGCAGTCTTTTCAACCACCCCTGAAACCGTTCCGTGGTCCGGCGCCTATCTCGCGGCAGAGCCAGATGAGGTCCACGTCAGGCGCGCACAGTTCTCCAGCGATTACCCCGGCCCGCGCATTGGCATCGCCTGGGCGGGCAACCCGCTCTACCGCGCCGATGCGCAACGTTCGGCGCATCTGCGAACTTTCTTACCGCTGTTTCACTCCATTCGCGCCAACTGGATCTCGCTCCAGAAAGGCGACGCAGTCAATCAAATTGCAACTCTTGAGGTCGCAATTCTGCCTCGCAATACTCACGTCACTAATGGATCCGGCCACGACCGGGACCTGGCTGAAACCGCCGCGCTGGTGGCCACGCTCGACCTGGTCATCACCACCGACACCTGCATTGCGCATCTCTCGGGAGCCATGGCCAAGCCCGTCTGGATTCTCCTTCCCTGGCTCTCCGATTGGCGCTGGATGCAGCAGACAGAGACCACTCCGTGGTATCCCACCGCCCGGCTCTTCCGTCAATCATCTCCCGGCGACTGGCCTGGAGTTCTCGATCGCGTCATCGCTGAACTAGACGCGCTCACCTACTAATCTTTCCGGAGTTGCTTATTCGTCCGATTGCGCGCATCGTTCCTCACTCGTTGTTGACGACAACCCATCCACCGCGTCTATCCGCCAGCCTTCCGCGATCTCTGTTGCGATTCATCCCTCCAGAGATACCTCGGTGAAGGAGAGTTGTGCCAAGGGCCTGCTAACACTACTGAGGCGTCCACCTTAGTAGTGTTAACAGGCCCTGGAGGTGACAATGAATCTGCCCGGTTTCGCGCGCCCCGAATCCGATGCTGCTATACCCAGTAGCCCACGCTTCTTCGCGTCAGTCACGCTTGAATCGCGGACCCTTACCAACCCCTGGGCCATCGGCACTTCCACTGCGGTCAACGGCGCGCTTATTGCACTGTTGCTCATCCTTGGGATCCGAACCACGGCCACGCATTTCTCCCCAGGCGTCTCCCGGGACCACATCAAACTTACCGACTTCCCACTTTTTGCGCCGGTAAATCCTCAAGCCAACAACGGTGGCAGCGGCGGCGGGTCCCACGACCTTATCGACCCAACGCGCGGTAACCCGCCGAAGTACACTACTACGCCACTCCTGCCGCCGCTGGTGCAAACAGTCCTTAATCCCAGGCTCGCGGTCGAGCCGGCGATCGTCATGCAGACAGTCACACTCCCCACTGACCCTTCGCTGCCCAATCTCGGCATGTTGCACTCACCCAATGTGACCATGCTGTCAGACGGCCCAGGCGGTCCGGTTGGCATTGGCACGGGCAAAAACGGTTTGTATGGCCCGGGAAACGGCCCCGGCAACGTTTACGGTCCGGGCGACGGTGTTTATCCGCCCGGCAATGGCGTCAAGGCTCCCGTTCTTGTTTTTGCCCCACTGCCCGAGTTCTCTGATGAAGCCCGGCGTAACAAATATCAGGGAATTTGCATGATCACGGTCGTCATTGACGCTCAGGGCAATCCCCGCAACCCTCAAGTCATCCAGCCGCTCGGCGAGGGTCTCGACGAAAAGGCTCTCGAATCCGTACGCCGCTACAAGTTCAAGCCTGGAATGAAGGACGGACGCCCGGTTGCGACTCGCATCGTTGTCGAAGTCAACTTCCGGCTCTATTAGCCGTTGGCGGTCGACAAGTCACGTTTCATTCCATCGAGTCGCCGAGCGGCGAATGTGTTAAGTATCTGAAATTACAACTTATATCTCAACAGAGTTCGGGAGCCGGATTCGGTGCGAAGATTCTGCTTGACAAATCAAACTCTATAAAATAGAGTACTCCTTATATTGAAGAACTCCACTTGCGCACCCTTATCGAGGACCGTTATGGCGAACACTCAAACAGTCACCGAATCCAGTCCCGCTCCATCCATTCCCTCCGCGCTCCCCCTTCGCGTGGTCTCGCTCGTCAAGCGCTTCGGCCAGACCACGGCTGTGGACGATATCAGTCTTGAGGTTGGAGTTGGCGAGTGCGTCGGTCTCCTCGGCCCCAACGGCGCGGGGAAAAGCACGCTCATCCGTTCGATCGTGGGCCGCAACCTGCCCAATGCGGGCAGCGTGCAGATCTTCGGCCTCGCCGCCGGTTCCACTGGCGCCCGCATGGCGCTCGGCTGGGTTCCGCAGGAGCTCGCTCTATACCCACGTATCACCGCACGTGAAAACTTGGCTTGTTTTGGCCGCTACTACGGTCTTTCCGGCGCCGAGCTTGCCGAAGCAGCTGCCTGGTGCCTCAAATGGGCCGCGCTTGAAGACAAATCCTCCGAGCTCTGCAAAAACCTCTCGGGCGGAATGAAGCGGCGCCTCAACATGGCCGCCGGCCTCATCCATCGCCCCCGTATCGTTCTCATGGACGAGCCCACCGTCGGCGTCGATCCGCAGTCGCGCAACCGCATCTTCGAAATGATCGAGTCGCTCCGCGCCGAAGGCACTGCGATTGTTTACACCACGCACTACATGGAAGAGGCCGAGCGCCTCTGTGACCGCATCGCCATTATCGATCACGGCAAGATCATCGCGCACGGCACCAAGGAATCGCTGGTTCGCAGCGTCTTCGGTCAGCGCAGCCAGGTGCTGGCGCGCTTTTCCGGCGCGCCCTCTCAGATCGCCGCGTGGACCGAAGCTCGCGGCGGCCGCCTCGTTGACTCCACTGCGGAGTTCACTATCCAGGAGTCGTCGCAGATCGGTCTCCTGCTCGAAAGTGCGGCGAGTGCCGGCCTGGCCCTTGAAGACGTCCTAATTCGCCGCCCCAATCTCGAATCGGTTTTCCTTCACCTCACCGGAAGGGAGTTGCGCGACTAATGCATTTCTCCTTCTGCTGCATCCTGAAGCCACGACTGCTCAGTTGCGATTTCCTCAAGGAATCGCAACTTGCCACCTCCTCTGCGAGGACCGCCTATGAAGGAGAAATGCTCTAATGTTCACCATTGCCCGTACCGCATTGCTCGCTCTTCGCCGAGATCGCGCGGCGTTTGTCCTCAGCTTTATCCTGCCGCTCGCGTTCTTTTCCATCTTCGCCGTGATCTTCGGCGGCATGCACGACTCTACGCCTCGTATCAAAGTCATTCTTGTCGACGAAGACAAGAGCGATACTTCCGGCGACCTGGTCCGCGGCCTCTCGCGCGAAAGCTCGCTCAGCATCGCCACCCATCCCGCGCCTGCCGGCAAGAACGCACCCACGCCGCCCGACTACACCGCCGCAACTGCTGAAGCTGCAGTCAAGGCCGGCGACGCTCCCGTCGCGCTCGTCATTCCCCGCGGATTTGGCCAGCATCCTGTTGGTTTCGGTCCCGATTCTGAAGCGGCTCCCCTTCAATTGCTCAACGACTCCAGCGACATCATCGCGCCGCAGATAGTTACTGGCCTGCTTCAAAAAGCCGCCATGACCGCAATGCCGGCGGTAATGGCGCAAGAGGGGATGAAGTACTCCGAACGCTACATCGGCACGTTCACTCCCGCCCAGCGCGCCCAGATGCAGTCAAATATCGAGGCTCTCAAACAGCTCCAAAGCCGCGGTGAAGATTCGTTATCGTCAGGCGCCGGCGGGGCGGTGAGCGGTGGCATCATTGCCGTCAAAGCCCGCTCCGTTGTCGGCGAGAACAAGCGCAACTCGATGATCTCTTTCTACGCGGCTGCCATTGGCGTCATGTTCCTTCTCTTTACTGCCAGCGCCTCATCCGGTGCGCTTCTCGACGAAGCGGAGAGCGGCACCCTCGATCGCGTCCTCAGTTCTCGCATCACCATGACGCGCCTGCTCGCCGGCAAGCTCCTTTTCAACACACTGCTCGCCTTCGCGCAGCTCGTGGCCATGTTTCTATGGGGCTGGGCGGTCTTCAAGCTCGACTTCTTCGACCACCTCGGCGGATTCACGGTGATGGGCCTGGCTACTGCATTCGCTGTCGCCGCCTTTGGGATGCTGCTCGCGAGCGCCTGTCACACCCGCGCTCAGCTTGGCGCGCTTTCCACACTGCTTATCCTCATCATGTCCTCGATTGGCGGCAGCATGTTTCCCCGTTACTTTATGCCGCCCGCCATGCAAAAGGCAGGCCTGCTCACCCTCAACGCCTGGGCCATTGATGGCTTTACCAAGGTCTTCTGGCGCGATCTGCCAATATGGAGCCTTGGCCCCCAGTTGGGTGTGCTGGTGGGCGCGGGCATCGTCCTCTTTCTGGTTGCTCGCCGGGTAGCCCGGCGCTGGGAGCTTGCTTGAACTGCCTCGCCCCAAAGTATTAACTGCACGCAAAGGAGAACCGAAATGAGCTCAAATGATGAAGAAATGGACCTGAAAGAACGCCTCGACCTGATGCAGAAGATGATCGCCGAAGGCCGCCGCAAGCAGGAGAGCTGGGGCTGGACCTTCGTCCTGTGGGGCATTGCGTATTACATCGCGTTCTTCTGGGCGTGGCTCGGCAACTTCGTATACGCCTGGCCCATCACCATGCTCGCCGCTGGCATTCTCACCTTTATCGGGTTTGCGCGTCCCCGGCGCCGGTCTCCTGAGACCACAATGGGCCGCGCTATCGCCTCCATCTGGATTGCAACCGGCAGTTCGATGTTCATCCTGTTTGATGCGATGGGCTTTGGCATGCACCTGGCGGATGCGCGCGTGTTTTTTGCCGCCGCTTCCGCCATGATCGGCTTGGCCAATGCCGCCTGCAGCCTCACGCTCAGGTGGAAAGCGGAATTTATCTGCGCAATCGTTTGGTGGGCCGCGGCAGTGATCGCGTGCTTCGGCAACCTGGTCACGGCTATCGCAGCATTTCTCGCTGCCATATTCCTTTGCCAGATCGTCTTCGGCGCATACATGATGGTGCTCGAGTCGCGGCAGCGCCGGCAGGTCGCTAGCCATGCCTGAACTTCCGGAGCTGAATCCAGTGATACACGGCAAACTGCGGCTGGCCCTGCTCTCGCTCCTCGCCGGTGTCGAGGAGGCTGAGTTCACCTGGCTTCGCGCCAAAACCGGATCGACCGACGGCAATCTCGGCGCGCAATTGATGAAGCTCGAAGAAGCCGGCTATGTCGCCGTGGAGAAGAAATTCGTGCAGCGCAAGCCGCAGACCATCTACCGCATGACCGATGGGGGTCGCGAGGCTCTTCAGGAGTACGTGCAGGCGTTGAAACAACTGCTGGGCGCCGCGATTTGAGGGCGTGCCTTTGCGTACAATTTCCCCCTCCTGCGCTACATTCAAAAAAGAGAAACTGAACCAGTTGGGACGTTGCACCAAAACTGTTGCAAACCGGAGCCGTAACTCCTTTGTTATGAAATCTTCGCCCTCTAACTCCTTTGTTTTCAACGGGTTACGGGAGGGTCTGAGGATATATAAGTGGCTGAAAATAAACCACTTAACCCCTCTACATAGGGGGGAGGGGGATACCCCCAGAATCCTAGCCCGCGACCGACCCCGCAAGCTCATCGCGCACCCGCTCCATAATTCCCAGGTAAAACGCCAGATTGTGAATCGTGTTCAGCGTGCCAGAGAGTGCCTCGCCGGCCTGCATCAGATGCCGGAGATAGGCGCGCGTGTATCTGCGGCACACCATGCAATCGCAATTCGGGTCAGGCGGATTCCGATCCTCGGCGTACTGCTTGTTCTTGATGTTCACCCGTCCTTCGCTCGTGAACAGCAACCCATGCCGCGCCGCCCGCGTGGGCAGAACGCAATCCATCATATCCACACCAAGCTTCGCGTACTGCTCAATCTCGTCGGGATACCCGACTCCCATCACGTATCGCGGATTGTCGCGCGGCAGCAGCGGCAGAACTTCGGAAATCATCTCCAGCGTCAACTCGCGCGGCTCGCCGACACTGAGCCCGCCAATGGCGTAGCCGTCAAACTCCATGTCCACCAGCCGCTCGGCGCATTCGCGGCGCAGATCCGCAAACATGCCGCCCTGCACAATTCCAAGCAGGCTCTGCGTGCGCCCGCCAAACTCATCGCGCCAGACCACGCTCTCGCGGTGCGTCCTGAAGTGGTTAAGCGACCGCCTCGCCCACGCCATCGTGAGCCGCAGGCTCTCTTCAGCGCGATTGCGATCGGCGGGGTATTCGGTGCACTCGTCAAATGCCATGCAGATATCCGCGCCCAGTGCAACTTGAACATCGATCGAATGCTCAGGAGTAAAGGAGTGTGAACTTCCATCCAGGTGCGATCGAAACTGCACCCCCTCGTCGGTGACTTTTCGCAACTGGCTGAGGCTGAAGACCTGGAAACCGCCCGAATCGGTCAGCATCGCGCGCGGCCAACTGATGAACCGGTGCAGCCCGCCCATGCGCCGAATCGCCTCGTGACCGGGCCGCAGATAAAGGTGATAAGTGTTGCCCAGGATGATCTGCACGCCCAGGCTCTCCACGACATCCTGCGCTACAGCCTTCACTGAGCCGGCCGTACCCACCGGCATGAACACCGGTGTCTCTACAACCTGGTGCGGCAAATCCAAACGCGCGCGCCGCCCGCCGAGGGCGCTCTCTGAAAGGATTTCAAGCTTGAGGCTCACCAGAGGATTCTATCGTTCCGGGCGATTCGTCTCTCTTACAAAAGGCAAGTCCCGGTCGTTGCGAACGGCGGGACTACTGTTTGTGCGCCGCGTTTAGATTCACCTGAAATCCCGCCCTCGCTACACTCGGTTGCCCAAGTGTGATCGTCGGCGTCTCCGAAACTTGAATCGCGCGATCGAGCAGATTCTCTCCCGCAGCAAACACCTCAAGCCGGCTGCCGAAGCTGTGCGAACCATATGCATCCAGCCTGAAATACGCATGCAGAAGAAATGTATTCGCGTCATCGTCGTACATACGCCCGCTCACACGGCTCTGCAGGCTCAACGTTCCCAGCCGCGTGTCCGATGCCCGCACATTCAGTGTCGCCAGGTTTCCCGCTACCTCTGGAATCCACTTTCCATAATCGTGCATGCCACGCGAGACCGTTGCGTGGGCATACTGATAACCGCCGTCCACACTCAGCCAGTGCATCGGCGCCACCTCGTAATCCAGAGAAAAACCGCGGCTCTCAATCTGCCCAAGATTCTCACGCATCAGCAGAATCGGCGATGAATTCGGGTTCGTCGTCAGCGCAACAATCGGCCGGTTTACCTCGGTCAGAAAATAGCTCGACCTGATCGCGCCCCACTCCCGACGCGTCGCCAGCCCGGCCTCCCATCCCGTTGCCCGTTCGCTCTTCAAGCTTCCATTCGCCAGCGTCAACTCGTTGCCCACCTGCGTCGCGCGGTACAACTCATTCGGGGTGGGCGCGCGAAACGCCCGGAATCCGCTCGCTGAAATCGCCCAGTGCCCGGCAATCTTGCGTGAAATTCCCATCCGCGGATCGAACAGCGTCTCGTCATTCTGCGGAGGCTGCGTCGCGCTCGGCGTCCAACCGCTCCCGTTCCACTTCAACTCCTGGCCGTCGAAGTTCTGGAACCAGTCCACCCTGCCCGACGCGCTCACCGTCCATCCTCCGCGCATACCCAGCGCCTCAGCGTATCCGCCGCTGTCCCGTTGATGATCGTGCAGATTTGTTACGGCGGCCGTAGAACCAAATGACTGCTCGCGATCCCACACGTGCACATTGTGCACAGCGGCGCCGGCAACCAAGAGCAATCCCGGCCTCAGCGCCTCTTTCCAGTTCAACGCTGCGCCCAGTTCATTATCGGGAACATACGAATACTTTGTGGGTGTCTCGCCGCAACGGTAGGTACACGCCGCATTGCCGAACTTCGGCAGATTTGAGATGCTCGAGAACGTCTGCCTGTACCGCTCATCGCTGCCGTAGAGCCGAAATCCAAGCGCGCTGCCCCTCGCATTCGTCCAGTCCGCGCCGGTTGCATACCGCACCAGTCTCGTCCCATTGAACTGGTATGGTGTCCCGTTATGGCGAAGCTCATTCAATCCGCTCGCCCTCGCGAACAGCCGCAAATCCCCGCTCTCGCGCTCGCCCACCAGCAGCGCATTCTGACTGTGCACATTGCTCGGCTGGTCCACAGGACCGCGTTGATTCGGCGTCTCCTGGATGTACCCATCAGTTCCGATCAGCCCTCCGGCAACAAACCCGCCCCAATTGCCTCGCTTCACCGTCGCCAGGGCGCTCTCATCGTAGGTCTCTTCGCCGCCGTAGGTGCTCCGCATCTCCATCGCCTTGGACAAGGGGCGCGCGGAAATGATGTTAATCACTCCGCCGATTGCGCTCGAGCCGTATAAGTCGCTCGCCCCGCCGCGCACCAACTCCACATCCTGGATCGCCAGTTCCGGCGACTCCTGCCAGTGAATCCAGCCGCCCAGCGGATCGTTCAGCGGCACATCGTCGTTCGTCACGAGCGTTCGGCTCGCCGATGTCGAACCCAGCCCGCGGAGGCTTATTCCCTGCGATGTCGGGTTCGCAACCAGCGAACTTGATCGCCGGAACAGCTCTGCTCCCGGTAACTGCCGCAGCTCATCGTCCAGCGTGATCGCCGCGGTCGTTCGCAGCGTCCTTTGTGTCATTGTCCTCGTAGTTGCCGGGCTCTCAAGATCGCCGAGCGGCGCGCGATAAGCTGTCACCGTCACTTCTTCTGCGATCTGTGCGGGCTCCAGCCTCACCGTCGCCGCCGCCGTCAGCGTCTCGCTTCGCGGTGCAAATCCCTGCGCCGAGATTCGCACCGGGCAGGGAATCGCGCACTCGATCGCTACCTGGCCAGCCTCATCTGATCGCCCTAGCACTTTGCCGTAGCTGCCCGTGATCACGGCCCCAGCCAAAACTGCTCCGCGCGCATCTTCAACTGTGATCCGGATCGGCGCCTGCGCCTGCGCGCGCGTCATTGCGGCCGGCATCAGCGCAAGCCATGCCAGCGCGCCAACAATCGCTTTTAAATACCACAACTTCATTTGTCTGATTCGACTTCCGGGGAAGGCCGGCCCACATCTTCTCCAGTAATTCTTTCACCTTTACGCCCGATCTGGGATCGCGGAGCTGCGGGGCGACTTCGACGAGGGGGACGAGGACAAAGGCACGTTCAATAAAGCGCGGATGTGGAATCTCCAGTCCGGCCTCGCCCAGCATCAAATCGCCGTATAAAAGAATGTCCAGGTCCAGCGTGCGCGGCCCATTCACGATGGCGCTCGCGCGGTCCCGTCCAAACTCCCTCTCAATTCCCAGAAGTGACTCGAGCAATTTCTGTGGGCTCAGCTCCGTCTCCAGAGCGATCACTGCATTCAAGAATCGCGGCTGCCGAGCATAACCTACCGGTGCCGTTGAATAAAGTGAAGAGCGCGCAACCACCGTTCCCAGCTCTGACATTCGCTCTACCGCTGCGGCCAGCGTGGCATCAGGAGGGCCGGCAGGGCTGGGGAGATTAGCGCCCAGTGCAATATAGGCAATTGTCATGCAGCTCCAGATTAACGCGGGGCAGCTTCTGCGCCGCCCCTACGGGGCTGACCGAGATATGTAGGCCTGCTTACCCCACGCCGAGGCGCGGGGCTAACTTCCTTTGCGCCTACGGCGCGCCGCCTGCATGGGCTGAATTAATGGCGACTTCCTCGCTCAAACGGAGCTTGAATGGGGCACCAGCAAGCAGGGCGCATCAATCCTCGCGCAGTGCCTGCATCGGTTGAATCGACGCCGCTTTCCGCGCCGGAATGAAGGCTGCAACCAGTCCGACGAACGCCAGCGCGGCTGCCACACACAAATAAGTAGAGAGGTCTGTCGGTTTCACATGGTAAAGGAAGCTCTCCACCAGCCTTCCCGTGGCGAATGCCAGGATCAATCCCGCTGCGAGTCCAACGCCGATCAGCACTGCCCCCTGGCGAAGCACCATTTGCGCCACACTGGCCCGGGTTGCGCCCAGCGCCATGCGCACGCCAATCTCGCGGCGCCGGTAACTCACCAGTTGCGACAGCACACCGTAAAGTCCCGCGATCACCATTGCTACTGCCAGGCCGGCAAACGAGCCCACTAAATAAAGTCCCAGCCGCTGGCTGAAGGTGTTCTTATCCACTCCTTCCTGCATGGTTTGAAAGCTGTCGAGCGCGTATCCCGGCGCCACGCTGTGGAAGACGGCGCGCATTTGCGGCGCTACCGGTATGTTGCCATGGGTCTTCACCACAAAGGTGACTCCGGTCTTCAAGAGCGCCTGGTAGAAAAGCGACGTTGTAGGAATCTGTTCCTGCGGAATCATGAGGAACGGCAGCGGCGGCGCGCCGACGTTCGAGTCTACCTGGTCCCCAAGCACTCCCACTATCGTGTAGGGCTGGATCATTCCCGTATCTTTCCCGCCCAGGTCGATCTGTTTCCCGATCGGGTCCTTCCCCGCAAAATACGCTTTTGCAAACGTCTGGTTGATCACCACTACGAATTGCGTCGATGCAGTGTCGCTGTCTTCGATCGTCCGTCCGCGAACGAGCGGCGTGCCGAAGGTCCGCGCATAATCCCCGCTGATCGCCGTTACTCTCGTCTGCCACGGATTCTTCGGGTCCTTCGCTTGGCCCAGAATATCGAAGCTGCTCCCTAAGTTCATTCCCCCAAGTGGCACCGCCGTTACCAGCGCGGCGTCTTCCACGCCGGGCGATTGCCGGATGCGATCGAGAACCGGCATGTAAACAAGAGATGCAATTGATGCCTGCGCATTCGCCATATCCGTTGAAACTGCCATCGCTGAGAATCCCGCTGCGTCGGCGGGCATTGCCGAGAACGTAGTCAGGTGCGCAGTCTCAAAGCCGAGTTGCGCCTTTTCAAGATTCCATAGGGTCCGGAAGAGCAGCCCTGCGCCCACTAGCAGCACTGTAGAAAGTGCGACCTCGACAGCCACCAGGATGCCCGAGATCTTGCCGCCCGCCGACCGGGAACCCAATCCCCGCGAAGCTGCCTGCAGCGCGACTTGAGGATTGGAACGCGCTACCAGCAGTCCCGGCAAGAGAGACGAGAGGATAGTCGTCACGGCAGCGATGGCCGCCAGTGCAAAAACAATGGTCCAATGGATTGAAATCGCATCGGCGCGGGGAATGGTGTCGTCAGGCAGCTTGTGGACCGCGGCAACGGCGAGCTGGGCCAGAATCACGCCCACCAGGCAGCCCGCGAAGCTGAGCATGAATCCCTCCGCCAGTAACTGACGCATGAGCCGAATTCGGCCCGCGCCCAGTGCGGACCGTACCGCAAATTCCTGCCTGCGTCCAAGGCAGCGCGCGATCAGCAGGTTTGAAACGTTTGCGCAGGCAATCAACAGCACCAGCCCGAGCGCCGCAAAAAGCCCAATCAGAACCGGACGAGCCGATCCGGTCAAGAGCTCCTGATATGACCAGGCGTTCAACGTCGTAATCGAATCGCTTTTCGTGTGCGGGATGCGTGCAGCAATCGCCTTCAGCTCCTGCTGCAGCTGGCCCAGATTGGCCCCGTCGCGAAGCCGGCCGACCACCAGGAAGAAGTCGTATCCGCGATCCTTCAGCATCTCAGCCGTGGGTTGCAAGGGCAGCCAAAGGCCCTTTTGCAAATCGGGTCCCATCGAGTCGGGAAAGTGAAAAGCCGCCGGCATCACGCCTACTACAGTCCGTGCCTGTCCGCCGATCCTTACCGCGCGACCCACAATTCCCGGATCGGCATGAAATGTGCCCCTCCACAGTCCTTCTGAAAGAATCACAACCTGCGGCCCGTTTTGCTCGCCTTCTGCGGCGGTAAAAGTTCTTCCCAACAGCGGCTTTGCGCCAACCAGTGAAAGCAGGTTTGGCGTTACGCGGGGCGCTACAACGCTCTGCGACTCGTCCGATGTCTCAACCACACTCACGTCCTCTGAGTAACCGGCGACCGATTCAAGCTGGTGCGATTGCGAACGGATATCGCTGTAATTGAGCCACGAAGTCGACCCGAAACTGGGACCGTTATTAGGAGGACCAATGAATACCAGCTGTTTCGAGTTCGGATAAGGCAGGGGCCGCAGCAGCACGCTTTCAACCACGGTAAAGATAGCGGTGTTCGCACCAATGCCAAGCGCCAGAGTCAGGATCGCCAGCAAGGCCATCCCTGGAGTCTTGCTCAGTTGCCGAAAGGCAAAGCGCAAATCATAGATCAAGGTGCCCATCCGGACCTCCATGACAGAAGTATTCCACTATTTGGCAGCAATTCTTACACCACGCAGCCTCCGGTTCCAAACGCTTGATTCTCCAGAGGGTTTCGAGACCCGCGCAGCGAGCGCCGCAGTCCATCCTCGTTCGATAGCGAGACCGGATGTTCAAAAACGAACAGGCGAGCCCGCATCGCAGTTGATACGCTTCACCTGCTGCCGCTGCCTGCCTGGACGCTGATGAACGGCAGGCGTTTCTGGTAGCATCTCTCTTCGGAGATTCCTATTTATGGACACACTCGGCAGTGCTTCGCTCGGCGCGCGTCGCAATGAAGATATTGCGCTCGACCTATTGAAATTCGTAGCCGGAACGGTGGGCGTCGGCCGTCCGGCGACCCCATCGACCGGCTTCAGCGGATCGGCGCCGGCCAAGCCCGAGGAGCACGTCAGCCAGCTCCTCGAGCTCTACGGCCGCTGCCTCAAGGCCGTTCAGGGAGAATCCCCCGAGGCGCCACAAGAGAAAGAGGCCGCGCAATAACCAGTGCAAGCCAGCTGCGCGTTGCCGTTGCCGGCGCGGGCGCATTCGGCCGCAACCATCTCCGCGTCTATCGCGAACTGGAATCGGCCGGTGAGGGGGTCGCGCTTGTTGCCGCCGTCGAGCCCGATGCGGCTCGCGCACAGCAAGCCGCCTCGCAGTACCGGATCCCTGTCTTTCCCTCAGTCGAAGAACTCCTCGCCGCCGACCTGAATCTCCACGCAGCCAGCGTTGCCGTGCCCACCGTCCATCATCACGCCGTCGCCACTTTGCTCCTCGACGCCGGCATCGACCTGCTTGTCGAAAAACCCCTGGCCACAAATCTCACCGAAGCCGACGACCTCATCGTCCGTTCCGAAAATGCCGGTCGCATCATCCAGCCCGGCCACCTTGAGCGCTTTAACCCCGCCGTTCTCGCCGTTGCCCAGCGCCTCACGCGGCCCATGTTTTTTGAGGCGCATCGCCTCAGCGTCTTTACGCCCCGTTCTCTCGATGTCGACGTCGTTCTCGATCTCATGATCCACGACCTCGACATCGTTCTCACCTTCGCCGCCTCACCCGTGCGCGAAGTGCGCGCCGTCGGCCTGCCCATCCTCTCGCCCAAAGTCGACATCGCCAACGTCCGCGTCGAGTTCGAATCCGGCTGCGTGGCCAACTTCACCGCCTCCCGCGTCTCCACCGAGCGCGTGCGCAAGCTTCGCTTTTTTGAGCCGCGTCAGTACGTCTCCATCGACTACGCCCGCCGCGACGTTCTCGTCATTCGCATGGATGACGCATCGTCCGCCGCACCTTCCAATCCGCTCGCCGCGCTGCCGCCGCACATCCGCGCCGCCATTCCTCCACCTATCGCCGCCGCGCTCGCGGCTGGCAAACTAGACCTCGGAAAACTCGATCCCACCCTCATCTCCCAATTCGCCGCCGCAGCCGGAATCGACCCCGCTGTCATCGTGCAGTTCGTCGCGCAACTCGGCGGTCCCGCAGGCCCGGCGCCGGGCCTCAGCTTCGCCAAGCCTGAAGTCGCGCCAGGCGAGCCTCTCCGCCTCGAGATCCTCTCGTTCCTCGACGCGGTCCGCAATCGCACCCAGCCCAAAGTCACCGCGCACCAGGGCCGCGCCGCTCTGGCTCTCGCCCTTGAAATCCAAGCCACCATGGCCGCTCACGCGGAACCCGCAGGACTGGGCGACTTTTTCCACCCCGGCGCGTAATCGCACATTGCATAAAAGAGACCTCCCGGTCTTTTTGTCACGAGCCTGATAAGCCCCGGTGGTACCATGCCTGCGAGGAGAAGAACATGACCCTCGGCGAGTTTCTAGGCAAACAATTCATCCGCGTCATCCAGTGGAACGAAACTGAAGATGGCGTGCTGGTTTTTCGCTACCCCATGCAAGACATGGAGATTGAGAACGGCGGCCAGCTCACCGTTCGCGAGACCCAGATGGCAGCCTTCATCAACGAGGGCAAAATCGCCGATGTCTTTGGCCCCGGCTTGCACACGCTCAACACGCGCAACCTGCCCATCCTCACCGATCTCATGAACTGGAGCAAGGACTTCGAATCGCCCTTCAAGTCCGATGTCTACTTCTTTTCCACGCGCCTCCAGATCGACCAGAAGTGGGGCACGGCCACCCCGGTCACTATTCGTGACAAGGAGTACGGTGCAGTGCGGCTGCGCGCCTTCGGCAACTACGCGTATCGCGTGGCCGACCCGCGCGTCTTCTTCACCCAGGTGAGCGGCACCCGCCAGGTTTACCTCGCCGCCGACCTCGACAACCAGCTACGCACCATGATCGTCGAGCGCATGGCCGGCGTATTCGCCACCAGCGATGTCACCTTCCTCGACATGGCTGCCAACCAGGCCGCCTTGGCCGATAAAATCGCCGACGCCGTCAAGCCAAGCTTCTCCGCGCTGGGTCTCGACCTGAACCAGTTCGTGGTGGAAAGCATCTCGCTCCCTGACGATCTTCAAAAGGTCCTCGACCAGCGCATCGGCATGGGCATGGTCGGCGATGTCGGCCGGCTGACCCAGTTTGAAGCCGCGGAATCACTCGAAGAAGCCGCGCAGAACACCGGTGGCACTGCCGGAATGGGCGTCGGACTAGGCGCAGGCGTCGCCATGGCCCAGGCATTTATGGGACAGGCAACTTCCCCCGCCTCAGTTCCAGCCGCCGCAGCCTCGGCTCCGGCAGCAACCGGTGCCAGGTTCTGTATCGAGTGCGGCAAGCCTGTCCCGGCAGGCGCCAAGTTCTGCCCGGTGTGCGGTAAGCACCTATGAACTGCCCATCCTGCGGCGCCCCAATGCGGCTGACCAGCGGCAACGCAAGCTTGCGCTGCGATTACTGCCACAATGTGATCATTGCCCAGGCCGACGATTCGGGAATTCAGTTTCTTGACGAGGTGGTGGGGCTCAACTGTCCGGAGTGTGCGGTCCCGCTGTGGGATGCCACAATGGCGGGAGCGCAGGTTCAAGCCTGCAAACAGTGCCACGGGCAGCTGCTGAAGATTGGCTTCATCGAAGGGCTCATCGAACAGTTGCGCGCCGTCCACCCGGAGACCGAGACTCCTCCGCCAGTGAACCCGGATGATTTGCAGCGCAAGTTGGCTTGCCCCCAGTGCCACCAACACATGGAATCGCACTACGATTTCACTGGAGGGCACACAGTAATCTTTGACTGCGAACGGTGCGAGGTGAACTGGCTGGAAGGCGGCGCCTTGATGCACATGGTCCGTGCTCCGCGTGAAGACGAATCCGCAGGCTACTGACAAAACGGCCGCTGGAACCCGATTTCCGGCGGCCATCCCAATGCGCGCCCGTTCGCCTTACGCAATTCCCAGCACCCGGTTCAGGAACCCCACAATGTACTTCCACACCAGGTAGTAGCCTGCCAGCGCGCCGGCGAAGCAGACAGCGATCCATGTGTAGGGAATCGTGATTACGTGAAACCAAGTGACGCTGTTGTCGCCCAGAGCAAGCAGACCAAGGCAACTGGCCATGGTTGCTCCTGCCGGCATGAGCAGAAACGGCAACAACGCGCCGTGCACTCCGAGCGGCTGATGAATCCGTCCGTGCGTGGCCAGCCAAGCCATATTCCACAGCCCCCACAGCGCCGGCACCAGCGCCATTGGAAACACAAGCCCCCGTTCGAATGGAAACGGCATCTGCATCGACAATCGCACCACAATGAACGCAGTGAGCAACAATGGCAGTATCAGCGTCGGAATAAACACCCCCGCCAGATAAGCCCTCAAATACGGATGCGTATTCATAACCCCTCCCTTGCTGTTCAATCCTCAGTCCCTAATCCCTTAGTCCCTGGTTCTCTCACAGGTAATACAGAAACACCGGAATCGCGGTTGGAAACGTTGCCGCCAGCGCGACCAGCCCCGCCGCCAGAGCCCAGTCAAACCAGGGAACCCTGGCCGGCTCGCGGTCCATCCTCCGCAGAACATCCGGCCACAAATCCCGCCTCGGCTCCGCATCTTCTGCGATGCGCGGCACCGCGGCCTTCAGCAATTCCTCTATCCGTTCCGATTCGTGGTTCAAATTGTGGTTCATCTCGGTCATGGTCTGATTCCCTGCTGTTCCAGGTCCTTTCTCAGTAATCTCAGCGCGCGAAACACGCGCAACTTAACCGCGGTTGCGGTGATTCCCAGCGCCTCCGCAATTACCTTGTGCGGCTGCTCTTCCACCACCGCTAGCACTGCGGCCACGCGCAGCTTGGGCGGCAGCCGCGTAAACGCTTTCGCGGTTTTTGCGCGAATCTCCGCCCGAACTCCCGGATCGCTCGCGCCCCCGGCCGTCATGGTTGCCTCCATCTCGGGAGTGATATTGCTTTCCGGCTTGCGAGCGCGCAGCCAATCCAGCGCCACATGAGTTGCAATTCTCCGCGCCCACGGTTCAAATCCCCGCGCCGCGTCGAATCGCGCGTGAGCCCGGTAGATTTTCCAGAACGCCTCGGACGTCAGATCTTCAGCCGTCCCCGCATCGCGCACAATGCGCAGAATCCAGCGGTACACTGAGGCCTGCTGTTCGCGGAATAGCGCTTCAAAAGCATCCGCATCGCCCTGCCGGAACCGGTGCAGTACGCTCCTCGAACTCTCCGGCATTCTTGCGTCCCTTCTACCTGTACATTACGGCTTGGTCTCTGGAAGGGTTACATTCTATTCCTCGTCTCGCATAAAGCGATTTTCCGGGCACCATTCCCAACTTGACAGCCAACCTGCCCGTCTCTTAAATTAGCCCCGGTTGCTGTAAAGGTTTTCTGCCGTTTTATAAGCCCGCGGGCCAACCATTCGTCACCTTCGAGGGGAATCATGAAAAATCAAACACGTCTGGCTGCGATTGCCGTCGTTGCATTTGGAACTCTGTTGAGCGCCTTGGCGCAGGATACGTCGAAACCTGCGTATCTCGATACCAACCTGACCCCTGAGCAGCGCGCCGCCGATATCGTCCATCGCTTGACCCTGGAGGAAAAGGCCAGCCAGCTTGTGAATCACTCGCGCGCCATTCCGCGGTTCAACATTCCTGCGTATGACTGGTGGAGCGAGGCTCTCCACGGCGTCGCAGTCGGGGGAGTCACCGAGTTTCCCGAGCCCGTCGGCCTCGCCTCCACATTCGATACACCGCTCATTCACTCGATGGCTACGGTCATCGGCACCGAGGCACGCGTCATCCACGTGCAGGCCGCTCGCTCCGGAGGCGCCTTGTTCTTCCACGGCCTCGACTTCTGGGCTCCCAATCTCAATATCTTCCGCGACCCCCGCTGGGGCCGCGGCCAGGAGACCTACGGCGAAGATCCTTTCCTCACCGGCCGCATGGCCGTCGCCTTCGTCACCGGCATGCAGGGCGACGACCCGAGTCATTACCGCGTGATCTCCACGCCCAAGCACTTTGCCGTCCACTCCGGCCCTGAGCCCACGCGCCACTTCGCTGACGTCGACGTAACCAAGCACGACGAATTGGACACCTATCTGCCCGCCTTCCGCGCCGCTGTTACCGAGGGCCACGCCGGCTCGGTCATGTGCGCATACAACGCCGTCAACGGCCAGCCAGCCTGCGCCAACGAGTTCACGCTCATGGATCAGCTTCGCAACAAGTGGGGCTTTCAGGGCTACGTTGTCTCGGACTGCGGCGCTGTGGGGGATATTTATAGCGGCCATCATTACCGCTTCACTCAACCCCAGGCCTCGGCCATCTCGCTCATACGCGGCATGGACAACGAGTGCATCACCAGCGGCGACGACGTGAAGGGCGACCGTGACTACCACTCTTATATCGACGCGGTGCAGCAAGGCTACCTGCCCGAAAGCGCCGTCGACACGGCCCTCATCCGCCTCTACACCGCGCGCATAAAACTTGGCATGTTCGATCCGCCCGACATGGATCCTTACAGCAAGATCGATGAGAAGGAACTCGCCAGCCCCGAACACCGCGCCCTGGCCCGCAAGGTCGCTGAAGAATCCATGGTGCTGCTCAAGAATGACGGAGTCCTCCCGCTCAAGCCGGAGGTAAGGAACATCGCCGTCGTTGGGCCGCTGGCCGACCAGACCCGCGTTCTGCTCGGCAACTACAACGGAACCCCCGACAAAATCGTCAGTGTCATGGATGGGCTCAAGGCCGAGTTCTCCAGCGCCAAGATCACCTACGTGCCCGGCACCCAGTTCCTGAACCAGCATGGCGATCCCTTGCCCGCCAGCCTGCTCACCACGCCTGACGGGAAGCCTGGCCTCAAGGCCGACTACGGCCAGGGCTTCCGGCGCGAGGCAAATCCCACGCCACTCACCTCGCGCGTCGAGCCCGCTGTCGACCTCAGCGCCGACAGTCTTCCGGCCGAAGCCAAGGGCAAAACACCGCTCATGGTGCAGTGGTCAGGCTTCATCAATCCCGCTGAAACCGGCGACTACCTGATCGGCATCAAGGCCAACGGCTTCGCCATGGTAACCGTCGATGACAAGCGCGTTGCCCAGCAGTTCGGTGACGGAAGCCGCATGGGCAAAGTCCACCTGGAAAAGGGCCACAAGCTCGGTATCCATGTCACCTACGGCTTCGGCATGATGGGCGCCAACAGCAAGCCCTCGGCCAGCCTTATCTGGGCCAAAGTGGTGAACGGCGCCTCGCCTGAAGCGGTTGAGGCCGCTCGCAAGGCTGATGTCGTTGTCGCCGTCGTGGGCATCACCAGCGAGCTCGAGGGCGAAGAGATGCCCGTCACCGAGCCCGGCTTTCTTGGCGGCGACCGCACCAGCATCGACCTGCCTGAACCTGAAGAAGAGCTCGTCCAGGGCGTCGCAGCCGCCGGCAAGCCACTCGTGGTCGTCCTCATGAACGGCAGCGCCCTCGCCGTCAACTGGGAGAAGGATCATGCCGACGCCATTCTTGAATCCTGGTACTCTGGCGAAGAGGGCGGCACCGCCATCGCCGAGACCCTCAGCGGCAAAAATAATCCCGCCGGCCGGCTGCCCGTCACCTTCTACACCGGTATTGACCAACTGCCGCACTTCGAAAACTACTCGATGGAGAACCGCACCTACCGCTACTTCCGCGGTAAGCCGCTCTTCCCGTTCGGATACGGCTTGAGCTACACGAAGTTCTCCTATAGCGACCTCAAGCTGCCATCGGCGCCCATCAACGCAGGCGATTCGCTCGATGCCGAAGTCACCGTAACCAACGCCGGCTCTCTTGCCGGCGACGAAGTGGCCGAACTCTACCTCAAATTCCCGAACGTGGCCGGCGCGCCGCGCATAGCATTGCGCGGATTTAACCGTGTTCACCTCGAACCCGGCGCTTCAACCGAGGTGAAGTTCACACTTAAACCGCGCGACATGAGCATGGTGACCGAGGCTGGTCAACCCATCGTTGCCGGGGGCGCTTACACGGTCACGATCGGCGGCGGCCAGCCCGACACCGGCGCTCCGACTGTCTCCGGCACCGTCAACGTCAGCGGGACAGTGGATATACCGGAGTAGCTTGCAGCCGAGCTACTCAACTGATGCAACGAGCCCCGCATTTAAATGCGGGGCTCAGTTTTTGCCTCTTAGTTCGCCGGGCTCGATCCAGCTGCAATTTCTTTGAACTTCAGATACACCGCATTCGTCCAGCCAAACCCGATCACGTTCTCGGTGTATCCCACGCCCACCTTCACCTGCGCGTTTCCCGCGACCACGTTGTACTTTTCGCGAATGGTCCCGTCTGCCGCAAATCCCGCATCCACGGTCTCATCGAAGTGCTTCGCAATCCGTGCCGCATCGGCCCTGAATCCGAATGCTTGAAGCCCCGCGACTGCCAGCCAGTTTGTGGGCGCCCACCCGTAGGGCTCATCCCACTGCAGGCCTGTGTTGGTGTTGCTCGTCGCCAATCCTCCCGGCCGCTCAAACACGCTCAGCTTGGCCTCAATCTGGTCGGCCTCTTCGCGCGTGGCCGCTCCCGCCCACAGCGGATACAGAGACGTGATAAAGGCATAATCCGATCCGCGCGCGTGCACAAAATCGTAATCGGCAAACACGCCTTCCCTGGGCCGCCACAAGTACCGCTGCATCGCCGCATACCGCCGATTCGCCACAATGTCCCAGTGTTCCGCATCCTTTGGATTGACGAGCAGGTGCGCGAAGTGCGCCATATCGCGCTCATATCGATAAAGCAGGCTGTTTAGGCACACTGGCGCATAGTGGTGCGCCGCCCCCGAGAACGGCCCGAATCTGTCGCTGGTATCGAATCCCGATTCGCGCATTGCCCGGTCGCCCTCGTAGAAATCCCTGCTCAGCCGGTACCCCCCGAACCACGCCTTCATGCACACCACGCTTGCTTTCACGTCGCAGCTCGCCAGCTTCATTCGTCCAGTCTCCGCCGCATCGGGATGTTCCGATCCCTTCACCAGGAACGCATTTCCCGCCGGAGTTGGGTGCTCCACCAGCGCCTTGATCACATCCACGTAGTACATGCTCGCATCGGCCATCTCAGGCACCGGCCCCGAGCCGTAATCGTAGTACCGCGCCAGCCCGGTTACGCCAGCCTTGTGTTCCGGTCGCGTCCACGTCGAGTAATCTTTTTTGGAAACTTCATATGCGTGGGCCAGCCACTCATTCGCCTCAATGCGGCCCTGCGGCGTGGCCGCAAAACTCGCCTTGTTCTCATACACCGCGCGAATCATCGAGGTGAGGAACGGCGGCTGCGAACGGGTCAGATAATACGTGCGATTCGCATTCAGCACTCCTCCGTAGTGCTCTACCTCGAACAGAAAGTTGTCTACCATCCCTTTGGCCAGCGCTTCGTGATGATCTGCCTCCAGTCCAAGAAGAATAAAGAAACTATCCCAGCCATACATCTCGTTGAATCGCCCGCCCGGCACCACGTATGGATTGGGAAGATATAGCAATCCCTGGGTCGCGAGCTCCTGCGGCATCAGGTCGCCCAGTTTCCCAATCTTTCTGGGCAGATTCATCACGCGCGCGTGGCACTTCTCTTGCAGCGCTCTTACTTCAGCGGGAACCGCAATCTCTGCCGGCAGGTATATTACCGGCGTCCCATTCACTTTGGGATCGGCGAGCGCCCCGCAATCGCTTTGAGACCTTGTCAAAGAATCCCAGCTTGCGTGAATGTAATTGAGCGTTGCCGCCTGATCCGGAACCCTCGCCACGGGAGCCTGCGCGCCCGATGCAGCAACGCCGGCGATGAAGATCGCCAAAGACAGACTTCGCAAATGACAGCTAAAACAATTCCTGAAACAACTCATTGGTGAGTTCCGCTGCTCCAAGGTATTTTGTATCGCGCGCTGCAACATGCTGCGTTGAATTTCTTTCTCGTGCGCTGGAACAGTTTATCGCGCCTTGGTGTCTACATGAGCACAGTGGTTCTGATCGGGATGAGCGGCGGTCCTTGATTCCCGCGCCTCGCGCCACATCAGGCGCGGTGCGGCTACGCGCTATCGCGTCCGCACAACCCCGCGCCCCCGATGGCGCCGCTCAATACACGCATCGGGAGGCACGCCATGTTTGAAGACTCCACGTTCGACTCCACCGGAAAGATCCGCACCCGCAGCCGCAGTTGGATGCTGGTAACCTTTGTCCTGAACGCATCCGTCCTGCTGGCGCTCATCCTCATTCCCCTCATCTACCCTGAGGCCCTTCCGCGCATGGCCAGCATTATGCTGATGGAAGCGCCGGCTCCTCCGCCCGACGCTCCCAAACCGCAGCCTGTCCCGCAAAACGCCGTCGTCGTTCAGCGACAGTTTGATCTGTCTACCTTCACTGCGCCACCGAAGATCCCAACGCACATTGACTACGCACCAGCGCCTGAGGTTTTTCGATCCGTTGGAGACTGGGGCGACGTCGCCAGCGGCAACAGCGCAAGTCCCGACAGTCCCTTTAACGGCGAGCATCACATGACCGTCGTCGAGTCAAGACCGAGGGGCCCGACTGCAGTGCCGTCTGTCTTGATGGAAGGTTTGTTACTCCACAAGGTCATCCCCGTATATTCGGCGATCGCCAAAGCCACACGCACTGAGGGCACCGTTGTGTTGCAGGCCACGATTTCCAGGACCGGTACAATCGAGAATCTTCACGTCGTCAGTGGATCGCCTTTGCTCGCACAGTCCGCTTTAGATGCGGTTGCCCAGTGGCGCTATCGCCCGTATCTTCTCAACGGCCAGCCGGTCGAAGTTGAAACCACGGTCAACGTGGTCTTCAGACTCAACTGAAAGCAGAGGAGCGCCAGAGGCCGAACAACCAGCTCGTCCAAGGCGAAAGGGTGGGAACGCACAAGCCACGAAAAGCTGGCTGCTGGCGCATCCCCGTCTCCATCGGCGAAAATGATCTCCGCTATGAGAGACTTCTCCCGCCGTGATTTTATGAAGACCGCCTCCGCCGCCACATTTGCTGCTGCCGTAGTACCGCAATCGATCGCCGCCCAGGAAGCCGCCACACTCTCGCGCACCCGCGTGTTCGTTGCCTCCGGCGCGCCTGACGGCATCCTCGCCTACGACTGGGATCCGGCAACGGCTGCGCTCGCGCCCGTCGGCGTCGCGGCAAATGTCCCAAATGTCGACTGGCTCTGCTTCGCTCCGGACAGGAAATACGTTTTCGCCGCCTGCGAGATCGATTCCTTTGACGGCAAGCCCGCCGGCGAAGTCGCCAGCTTCCAGCTTGACTCGGGCGAGCTCAAACCACTTTCGGCGCGCCCCTCAGCCGGCGTCGGCACATGCCACGTAGCCGTTGACTCAACCGGCCACACGCTCATCGCCGCCGATTATATGGGGGGCAGCGCCGCCAGCTTCCGCATCTCCGATGGCAAACTCAGCGAGGCCGTCTGGACCGAGCGCTACAAATACCACGGCCCCAACGCCGAGCGCCAGGAATCCGCCCACGCCCACTTCGCGTCCTTCTCGCCCGACAATCGCTACGCCTACATCAACGACCTCGGCGGCGATTCGATACACATCTATCGCCTCGACCCGGCGACCGCCATGCTCGCGCCCACGGGGACCTACACTGCGCCTCCCGGTTCGGGACCGCGAACGCTTCACTTCCATCCCAACGGCCACACAGCGTATTCGGTGAATGAGCTTCTGTCTACGGTCGATGTTCTTGAATGGCGTTCAGCCGACGGCAGCTTTTCGCTCGTCAAGCGCATCGAGCTGCTACCTGCGGGCTACCACGGCCCCACCCGCGCCTGCGACACCGTCATCACGAAGGATGGCCGCTTTGTCTACTTCGCCAACCGCGATAACGATTTTCTCTACGCCTTCTCCGCCGATCCCAAGATGGGCGCGCTCACGCCCATCGGCCGCTCAAACTGCGGAGGCAGAACACCGCGCAACTTCACGCTTGATCCCACCGGGCGCTGGATGCTCGTCGCCAATCAGGACTCGAATCTAATCAGCGTCTTTGCCCGCGACCCCGAAACCGGCAAGCTCGCCGGCGAAGGCAAAAGCTACAACGCCCTTGCCCCCATGTGCATTTTGTTTGCTTGAGATTAGCGGGTATCAGATCCAGAGACTGCAGAAAAATCATTCGGCTCAGGGAGTTCTAGAAAAACGTCCCTCAGGGGCTAAAGCCCCGAGTCATCTTGCGGCCTTTATTGGCACGACTGAAGTCGTGCCCTTGTTACAAAGCCTCGTTGGCTTGTGCCTTGTCGAGTTCTTCCGTAGCCTGTTACACCCCAGCCAGCACCGGCGCGCCAACCGCTTCGTCCGCGCTCCCTTCCGGCGCCGGCTCGGCTACCGGAATGTGCGCCAGCTCCCACGCTGACCGGTCTTTCAGGAGCCGCGCCACAAACGCTGTGTGCATCGCGTGTCCGGCGCGTTCCGCCACCACGTGGCCCTCAATCCGCTTGCCCGCGAGCGCCAGGTCCCCGATGAGGTCCAGCACCTTGTGCCGCACGTATTCATCCTCGAAGCGCAGCGGCCCGTTTTCAGGACCCTGTGCGCCAAGAATAATGGCATTTTCGCTGCTGGCGCCGCGGATGAGTCCCATATCACGCAGCTTCTGCTCGTCGGCCTTGTAGCCGAAGGTTCGCGCCGGCGCAATATCCTGGCCGTACAGCTCAGCAGCCAGGTCTACGCATGTCTTTTGCTTTCCGATTGGCGCTGGGAATTCGATGGCATACGAAATCCGGTACCCCGATCCCGGGTACACGCCGATGAACTTATTCCCCTCGCGCACCTCAACGGGCTTGAGCACCCTGATTGTCTCGCGCTTGCGTCGCTGCACCCTGATCCCCACGCCCAGAAATGCTTCCACGTAGGGCGACGCGCTTCCGTCGAGGATCGGCAGTTCCAGGTTGTCGAGCTCAACAATGACGTTGTCGATTCCCATTCCGATGAACGCCGAAAGCAGGTGCTCGGTTGTCGAAATCAGCACGCCTTGCCGCATCAAGCTGGTAGCGTAGCTCACCTTGGCCACGTTTCGGCCAATGGCAGGAATCTCAAAATTGTCCAGATCTGTTCGCCTGAAGACAATGCCTGAGCCGCCCGGCGCAGGTAGCAGGCGCATTGTTACGGGGGCTCCGGAGTGTAGCCCTACGCCCGCGAATTCGAGCGGACCTTCAATAGTCTGTTCCAGGTGTGCCGATTGAGCCAAATACTTCTCCATGAACCGGTTGCGGTGGCCCACGCCCTCCAGCGACGACCTTGAAACGCCCTGCAAACCAGTTCCTGAGGTACGATTGCTACCGCTGCCCGATTCGTCTGCGCGAATCTACGGCAGAAAACCAAAAAGCCGATCTGCGGCATTCGGGGTCCACCCCGAAACCCTTCCAACAAGGAAGATTAGACGCAATCCAGTTTTTCGTCCTGTGGCATTTTTGCCACACTCTGTCCAAATGTGCCGTTGCGCATCGTGGCATTGAAAAGACCACAATCGAGCTTGGAGCGGCATTCTTCCCCGCTTCGTCCACACCTTCAACAGGGCAGGGAACGCCACCCTCCAGCGTAGAATGCCTCTGTTGCATTCACTCTATTTACTCGCGGAGCGCCGGTGAGCACCGTGCCAGGCAAACTGGAATTGATCGTTGGGCCCATGCGCAGCAACAAGACGGCCGAGTTGCTGCGCCGCATTGAGACCCGGCGGGAATACGCGCACCAGTACGTTATGCTACTCAAGCCTAGCGCCGACACCAAGGCCGCTGCTGGGCTGGTGGAGAGCCGTAACCCAAATGGTTGTGGCAAGATGCAAGCGGTCGACTTTTATTCATCCGACCCCTGGTCGGTGCTGCCGGTCATCGCTGCCGCCGAGCAGAAAATCGGCAAGCGCATCGAGTGCTTCGCCATCGACGAGGGCCAGTTCGTCTCAGACCTTTTCCTTTTTACCAAGCGGCTGCTCGAAGCCGGCCACGATGTGATGGTCTCGGGCCTGGAACTCGACTTTCGCGGTCTGCCGTTCGGAGAGATGCTCGATCTTTCATGGCTGGTGCGCATGTACGCCGGCAACATCACGGAGCTGGTCGCGTATTGCGCTTGCGGCGCCAAGGCTCTCTACCCACAGCGACTGGTCGATGGCAAACCAGCGCCGTACACCAGCCCCATCATCATGGCAGGCGATTTCTACGAGCCCCGCTGCGCCGAGCACTTCGTTCTTCCAGGCCGCCCCCACTAGCCTGCCAAATCGACGATAGGCGTCTGGCCTTTGCCTACCTCAATTGAAGTATCTTCAGGCGCCCGGCTCAGTTTCGGATTCGGCCGGTTTTGCAATCCGCTCGTCCAAGGACTCCACCGCTGCAGAGGCATTCGCCTCATCGCCCGCAGCCACAGAAGCCGCTCCCGGCTCGTCAATCCACAGGCAAACGATCCACCAGATCATGACCGCCAGCTCAACCATGCTGCTCGCGTTCATAAGATGAGTTTGCAGGTCCATCATGTGGTTATATCCGTCCTGAGTGCGAGGCGCGTTGCGTGCCATTGTCTCCCAGATCAGGCGCGCAACGATCAGCATGGTCGAGTTGGTTGAAATGCCAACCAGAATCTGTTGCGCGTGGCTGCGCCAACCCGTTTTGAAGCGCCGTCCCGCGATTACCACAAGGGCAAACAATTCCACCGCCAGCACCTGGTTGAACAGGTCGCCTTTCTGCGCAATCAATTGCATCAGGCGAAGGTGTCCGAGGGTGGATGGATCAAACACCATCTTCGCAGGAGGCCATTGACCCCAGAAGGCAATGACAGCCGCAGCGGCGCCGAGCAAAACCACGCCGCCGGCAGCCCATGCCGGCCGGCTGGCGCCGCTGAACGCCCTGCGCGCCAGCTCGATCGCCAGCAACAGTGCGATGATGACTCCCAGGTCGGCAATCACCAGAAAAACCTCAGTTGAGATGAGTGGCGCGAACCGGTTGGCGATCAATTTTTCGGCCAGCATGTTGAGCCCGACAAGCACAATGCTGCTGGTAAAAATCGGGAATCGGCGAACTCGTTCGCGTCCGAGCAGAACCACGAGCAACACCAGCATGGCCGCAAAAGTAAGCGTCCACAGAATGTCTTCGGCCGTAAAGTGAGAATTGAAATGCATTTGCGGGCAATCCTACGCCAATTCCTGAGTGAGTGTATCCTTTGGGTCCAATGCCAGGTCGACGTCTCCCTGGTGCTCCCACCCCAACGACAAAGACCTGTCGTTGGGGACCCCGGGGTGGTCGCGTCGACTTGAGGTTACCGGCTTCGGGACACAACGGCTCAGGAATTGCTCCAGCCCGCCGCTTCCTTCGCTCGCGGGCTCTCTCAAGTCTAAACTGCGTAAGCTCTGCGTGCTTGTTGGCTGGTGGGTCGCCGCTGCCATAATCTCAATATGCTGGTTCTTGCTTCAGCATCGCCTCGCCGCCGCCAACTGCTTACCCAGGCTGGATTCACCTTCGAAGTGCGGCCGGCGCATATTCCTGAAGACCCCATGCCGGGCGAAGACCCGATCGCCTACGTTACGCGGCTCGCGCGTGAAAAAGCGCAAGTTGTATTTGACGAGATTGCTGCCGGCGCAGCGAGTCATGCCCTGAATGCCGCCGCGGCAGGCGCGATCGACGTCCAGTCTCTGGCGGTGCTGGGGGCCGACACGACCGTGACGCTCGACGGGCAGATCCTTGGCAAGCCCGAAGATCGAGAAGATGCGGCGCGAATCCTGCGCAAGCTTTCGGGGCGCAGCCATCGAGTGATTACCGGGGTGGCGCTGGTGACACGTGAAACCGTGGAAGTGGCCGCCGAGATCACGGCAGTTCAATTCCTCCCGCTCTCAGACGAGGAGATTGCGGCATACATCGCCACCGGCGAACCGATGGACAAAGCCGGCGCCTACGGAATCCAGGGACTGGCCGCCAGGTGGATTCCGCGCGTAGAGGGTTGCTACTTCAACGTGATGGGATTGCCGCTCGCGTTGGTGTCCACCATGCTCGAAAACCGCGGAATCAGAGCGTAGGCGGCCGAACGATCCAGCTTTCCGCAAGTCATGAGTTTAGACTGCGCGCAAGGCTCAGTAGCCGAGCCGCTTGTTCACGACGTTCTCAAGCGGCTGGCCCTTGCAGAACCGTTGGTATTGCTCTAGAAAGAACTGCTGGGCGCGGTTAAGCCAGGTGGCAGTGCGATCGGCGGTGTGCGGAGAGATCAGCACATTGTCGAGCGACCAGATGGGATCGCCTGCCGGGATCGGCTCCTGCTCAAAGACGTCGAGGCCGGCGCCGCGAATCTTCCCGGCGGCAAGTGCGCGAACCAGGGCTGCCTGATCGATCACGGGACCCCGGCCAACGTTGATCACAACCGCGGAAGGTTTCATCGCCGCGAACTCCGCTTCTGAAACCATGTGGCGTGTCTCACTAGTCAGCGGTGCAGCCACCACCACGTAGTCCGAAAGCGCGAGCATCTCCAGGATCTGCGGCGGCGCGTAGAACTGTTTGATAAGCGGATCGCCTTGGGCAGGCGCATGGCGCTTGAGCGCCAGAACCTTCATTCCCATGGCCTCGGCGCGCATAGCGACGGCGCGGCCGATGTCGCCGTAGCCGACGATGCCGACGGTCTGGCCTGCAATCTCATCCACGTCGAACTGCTCCCATCGCTGCGACCTCTGATTGCGCATCATGCGTCCAAAATCTTTGGCGAAATACAGAATTGCCGCAAGAGCAAACTCGCCAAGCGACTGGCTGAATACGCCGCTTCCATTGGTGAGCGGGATGGGACTCGCAATCAGTTCGGGGAAGAGCATGCCGTCGAGTCCGGCATTGCGAGAGTGAACCCAGCGAAGCGCTGGGCTGGCAAGAAATACCTGGCGCAGCGTCTCGCGATCACCTGACCAGTGGAGGATGACTTCAGCATTGGAGACAGCGTGGGCGAAAGCATCGAGCGCCGAACCGGTGACGTGGGCAACGTTCCCCAGCATCGCAAGCTGCGAATCGTCTTCGGCTGCAAGAACCAGTACCAGCGGCTGATCGCTCATTTGAAGTTGAGGCTCCGATGGTCAGGCGGTGAGGTTGCACGTCAGGTTGTAAATCAGGCCGTAGGGATCGCGAAGATAACAGCGGGGGAACTCGGGCTCATCTTTCACGACTTCGCAGCCGTGGTCAACGAGGCTGCGGCGCGCTTCGGCCACGTTTCGAACTGTGACTTCAAGGACAGGTCCCAGCGCGGGTCCACCTTCGATAAACAGGTTGATCTTCTTGCCGTGGAGGCTGATCATGTTCGGATCAGTGCCGGTGATTGAAAAGCCGAGCTGATCGACGTAGAACCGAGCGGCCTGCTCGGGATCGGGCGCCTGGATGAGGATGTCGGTACCGAAGGAGTTTGCCATCGAGTTTCTCCGGTCAAGGTTGTCTGATTCCAAATTCGTTTACTAGTTTTGCACGGGGGGATATATACCCCTTTTCGATCTTAAGTGGCTTATTTTCAGCTACTTGTACCTTTTACGTTTTTCCGCAACCCACTGAAAACAAACGACTTAAAATGCAAAGTCCTCATAATAAATGGGTTAGCCTTCGGTTTTGGGGCGTATTCAGAGGCGGAACCCATGAGAGTCTTCTGTCCCCGCTCTGAATGTAACGCAACGAGGGGAAATTATCTGCAAGGTCGTCCGAGGATTCTGAAGGCTGGGAGGCCCTCAGTACTGCCGGTCAGCCATCCCGGCGAATACAAATCATTCGCTGGGGGCCCGGCCAAGAGACCGGCGGTACCGTTTCTGGGTTGATTGCTTTCCCATGTCCGAAAATCCGGACATGGGGCACCCCGGCCATGGGTGAGTTCGCTTTCCTGGGACCCGGGCCACCCGCCCGGGAGGCCAGTACTGCCGGTCAGCCACCCCAGCTAATACAGATCATTCGCTGGGGACCCCGGCCGGGGCGGGTTGCGGAAAGAGTCATTGAGAGGAGCAGAACTCGCACAAGCGTCCCTCAGGGGCTGAAGCCCAAAGCTCGATTTATGGGACTTAGCGGCACGAGTAAACTCGTACCCTTTTACAAAGCGTATGCCGTCTGGTGTTTCTCCGCAGCCTGAGGGGACCGGCAGTACGGTTTCTGGGTTGGTTGCTTTCCCATGTCCGAGAATCCGGACATGGGGCACCCAGTTTCTTGCGTGGTTGAAATTGCCCGCTGATGTTCGAACTGCGATCAGTAGCGCTTGCGATCGCCGCGCGGCTTGAACTTGCCGCCTGGCCGCGAACCGGGCTTGCGGGGCGCGCCCGCGCCAAACTTTCTTCCGGACGTAGTTCCGCCTGAGGATCTCCCGCCCGAGGGCCGCGCCCCCGGCTGGCCCGCAGGCCTGGCGCCGAATGTCCTGCCTGGCGGTCTCGATGGACTGCCTTCGAAGTTCCCGCCCATCTCGCCGCTCCGCTTGAACGGCGGGCGGTCGTCTCGTTTGAACGCGGGCCGCTCGCTGCGCTTGAAAGCCGGCCTTGCGCCGCGTTCGAATGCAGGCTTGCTACTGCGATCGAAAGCGGGTTTGCTGCCGCGGTCGAAGGCGGGTTTTTCGCTTCTAAAGCTCGACTGACCTCCGCGCAACGGCGCGCCTGGGCTGCTGCGTTTGAAAGCGGGTTGACCTTCCCGTTTGAATTCCGGCTTGCCCCCAGGCGAGAAAGCGGGCCGCTCCGTGCGCTTGAATTCCGGTTTGCCACCGGGTCTGAAAGCAGGGCGCTCGCTCGGCTTGAATTCCGGCTTTCCGCCGCGATTGAAAGCCGGCTTCCCGCCCCGACTGAATTCCGGCTTATCGCCGCGCGGGCGGAACTCGCGCCGCGGTGCGTTCCCGCCATCCGGCTCCTGGCTGCGCTGCTGCGGGCGAGCGCCGAATCCCCGGTCCTCAAAACGCCGCTTCGGAGCAGGTTGGAACCCCTCGCGTTCGCGGAATGGCTTCGACTCGCTGCGCCGGGGTTCGGATGACCGCGGATCGCCCCGTTCTTTACCTGCGTACTGCGACCGGCCGCCGAATCGCTCCGTGCTGCGATTATCGAATCGCGGCTTGAAACCAGGCTTTGCGCCGCGCCGGGGCGGTTGTCCCGGCCGCTCCGATTGGCGCGGAGCCGGCCGTCGATCGTTGCGCTTTGCTTCACGTTCCAGAGCCGCCCGTCCCGCGTCTTTGGGCAGCATCTGCGAGGCGCGCAGGCGCCGCGGTTTCAGCTTGCCCTCGACAGTCAGATGCAGCGCCTTCACCTCTTCCGAGGTCAGTTCGCGAAACTTACCGGGCTCCACGTCGAGAACCAGCGGACCATAGCCCACGCGGCGAATCTTCTCAACGAAGTGACCGATTTGCTCAAACATCTTGCGAAGCTCGCGGTTGCGCCCCTCGATGAGCACCACCTCAAACCAGGGATTGTCGCCGTGCCGGATTTTGCGGATCTGGGCCGGCGCGGTACCGACCCGCTCTGTGCCGGGCTTGCCGCGCTCGATCGAAACGCCGGTCCGCAGCCGGTCGAGCTCCTCTTCGGTTGGCTTGCCTGCCACCTTCACCAGGTAGGTCTTCTCCACTCCCAATGAGGCGCGGGTGAGCTGGTTGGCAAGCTCTCCGTCGTTGGTGACCAGCAGCAGGCCTTCGCTCAGGTAGTCGAGCCGGCCCACCGGGTACAGCCGCAGCGGCATTTTTTCAAATAATTGCATGACCGTGGGCCGGCCTTCAGGATCGCTCGCCGTGGTTACGAAACCGCGCGGCTTGTTGAGAACAAAATACCGGTGGTGCTCTGCGCCTGCAATCAGCTTGCCGTCCACTCGGATGTGGTCGCGGGCGAGGTCAGCTTTTGCTCCCAGCTGGGTCACCAGTTGGCCGTTCACTATCACACGGCCTTCAACGATCATCTCTTCGGCGCGGCGCCGGCTGGCAATGCCGGCCCGGGCAAGAATCTTCTGCAGCCGTTCGAGCTTTGCAGGCGGCGCAGACTCAGCGGCGAAGACGGCTTTCGGTATATATTCCGGTGCTTCGTTCGATTCGATCTCTTCGGCAAGAGTCTCGGCCAGCGCCTCTGACTCACTCTGCGGTGGAAGTCCCACCGCGCCCTCCGCGGCACGAGGCTCGGCATCGCTCACGTCGCCAATAGGATCGCTGATGGAGGCGCCGGCGGGAACAGCCGCTTCGGCCGCTCGGGCGGTCTCGTCCTTGATGGTTACTTTGGCTGATTTGGGTGCGCCAGTGCGGTGTCCCTCGTTGTTCTTTGCAATTTTGTGTTTGGTAAGGCGTCCCTCAGCGGCTAAAACCGCGTCCATTTCTTGATCTTCTACGGCCCGACTAAAGTCGAGCCCTTTCAAAACGCCGTGGCCAGCTCTTATGCGGGACGGGACACTAGTCTTGGTTGAGGCCCGCTTCTTTTTAGCCGGCGGCGCGGCTGAGCTGACAGCGGCCGGCTCTGGCGCGACCTGACCCGGCGCGGCCTGGCCCGAAACGGCAATCGGCTCCGGCGCAAAATCAACCAAGGGCTTTCCGGCGTCAACAGACGCCCCTCGAGCCGCATCAACTTTCTTGGCCCGCGTTTTCTTAGCCTTCGGCTCCAGTTCAGGCGCGGCAATTAATTCAATCTCGAGCTTTGCCGCCTGTTTTTCGCCCGCGGACGCGGCGGCAGTTGCGGCCTGCTTCCCGGTTTTCTTTGGCACGAGCGGCCTCCCTGTCTCATCCTACTCCAGGGTTGTGTTTGGGGCCTCCGCAGTGACCTCTTCAGTTGCGGGTGCGTCTTCCCGCGCCGTCTCAGCCGCGCCTGTCTCGCAAGCAATCTCAGCCGGGTTTTCCTGCTCCATCTCTTCCGCGACCGGAGCATCCAGTTCCGCGTCTGCAACCTCAGTTTCTTCGAATTCGCTCGCTGCCATCTTCTCGAACTCTTCCATCGACGGCAGCTCAGAGAGGTCCCTCAACCCAAAACGCAGCAGGAATTCCCTGGTCGTCTTGTACAAGATGGGCCGTCCGACAACCGGCTTGCGGCCCGCCGTCGCAATCAACTTGCGCGCCAGCAGGGAACCAAAAACGGCCGACGAGTCGACGCCTCGAATCTCATTCACCTCAGGCGCGGTCACAGGTTGCTTGTAGGCGATGACGGCCAGGGTCTCGAGCGCGGGCAGCGAAAGCTTGAGGGCCGGCTTCAGGCTCTTCACAAACGAGCGGACCGCGTCGTGATACTCAGGCTTGGTGGCCATCCGGTAGCCGCCCGCGATCTCGCGAATCTCAATGCCGCTGCCGTCAGTGGCGTAATCTTCAATGAGCTCATCAAGCAATACACGGAGACTCAAGCGGACCTCGCGTTCGCGCTGCCGCGCCGCCTGTTTTGCGGTTTCTTCAAGGGACAGTTCAGGAGTCGGGTCAGGGGATTCCGAAACCGGGGGCTCTTCGGTTGCATTGGGAGCTGCCTCCGAGCCCGCATTCTCAACATCGGCCGGCGGTTCAATTGGCGCATCGGCCCCGGCTTCAGCCTGCGCCACGGCGTCGATCGCGGCTTCAGGCGCGGCGATCTCCACCGATTCGGGGCCGGATTCAACACCGGGTTGGGGGCCCTCATCAAGCGGCGTAACCACTTCAGAGCCCTGTTCAAACTCCAGGTAATCGAAGGCCTCGGTCAACAGGGAATGCGGTTCAGCCGCGGAAGCAGGCGCTGAGGCCTTGACTTCGGCGGCAGCACTCTCCTGTTCTGCCCGCCATTCCAGGGCCTCATCGGCGAAAAGTGCCGCCAACTGGTTCAGCGTAACCGGCTCCTCGGCCGCGTAGATAACAGCTTCAAGCTTTGCTTTCAGACTCATTCCTTAAAGACTCACCCCTAGACTCACCCTTTGTATGGTACCGGATGGCAGGGTGTACCGGTATATGCCGATACACCCTGGGCGGGAGCCGGATGTGAATGAAAGGGCGTTGAATGAGAGAAAAACAGGCGTCCGGGGTTGCCGGACGCCTGCGGAGGAAGCCCGATCTTCTCGATCAGGCCCAATCTGACTTCTGTTTAACCGGCGAAACGCGAGAACAGCCAGAAGAGGCTGCCTGAGAGCAGTGCGGCTACCGGCAGGGTAAAGACCCACGCGGCCGCGATGTTCCGAATGGTGGAGAACTGCAATCCGCTCCTGTTGGCGGCCATGGTGCCGGCCACGCCGGAGTTCAGCACATGCGTTGTCGATACCGGCAGGCCAAAGTTGTCGGCGGCCATGATCGTTCCCATCGCGACCAACTCCGCGCAGGCGCCCTGCGCGTAGGTCAGGTGCTCCTTGCCAATCTTCTCGCCAACTGTGACAACGATGCGCTTCCAGCCCACCATGGTGCCGAGTCCCAATGCCAGCGCCACGGCTACCTTCACCCACGGAGGAATGAACTTGGTGGCCTTGTCCACCTTCGCCTTGTAATTGTCGAGAGCTTTCTGTTCATCCGAGGTGAACTTTGGGTTCTTGCTCTTGGCCATCAGCCGCAGCGCTTCGCTGGTCACGTACATGTCGTTGCGGACGTTGGTCTGCTGGCCGGGAGGAACATGTTTGTAGTCGCCGTAGGCCTGGACATTGCCTTCCAGATCGCGGATGTCCTCGCGCAGCGCGGTCATTGTGTCAGGCTGTAGCTGCTTGGTGCGGAGATACTCGCTGAGCTCGGTGCGCGCGTCGCCGCCCAGGATCGCATTCGGGTCAATGTGGGCCGCGACGATTGTCGCAGCCTTGTCTGACGCGGCGATAAAGTCCTGCATGTCCTTGTTGGTCACCGCGTGGTTGAGCGCATATGCAGTGGGAACGGTTCCGATGAGGATGAGCATGATCAGGCCCATGCCCTTCTGTCCGTCATTCGATCCGTGCGCAAAGCTCACGCCTGAGCAGGTAAAGATCAGCAGGAGGCGGATCGGCCAGGGTGGAGGAGTGCTGCCCTCGGGCGCGGTGAACAGCACCTCGGCATTCTCGATGACTATCCTGGCGAACACGGCTACGAGGTACCAGCCGGCGATGCCCGCAAGGACCATCGTGCCGATGAGACCAATTGGAGGGTTCCAGGATGCGAATTGCTTGATGGGCTGCCATACGGCCATCCCCGGGGTACCGAAGAGGCCGAAAACCATAGGAGCAACCCACAAGAACATGTAGGCCCCAGGGATTCCCGCAATTACGATGGTGGGAATCATCCAAAGAGGCTTTTTGTGGTTCGCGTCGAAGAGGATGGCGAAGCCCTTGGCCCAATTGGTGAGGATAAAAAACTTGGAGAGAAGCAAAAGCAGAGCGGCGGCGCAGAAGCCGACAAGGGGCGAGATGAGCAACACCTGAAAGACCTTCGTGGCCTGAGACCAGTCGACGCCCGATGTGCCCGTGCCCGCGTTCATCAGCTGGTTGGCAACGCCCACGCCGATGATGGACCCCACCATGGTGTGGGAACTCGAAGCCGGCAGTCCCAGCCACCACGTGCCCAGGTTCCACAGAATCGCCGCAATGAGGAGGGCGAACACCATCGCAAAGCCAGCGCCCGAACTGACCTTGAGGATCAACTCGACCGGCAGCAGCGTGATGATGCTGAAGGCCACGGTCCCCGACGACACCAGTACGCCGATCAGGTTGCACAGGCCCGACCAGACCACGGCGATGTTGGGATCGAGCGAATGGGTGTAAATAACCGTCGCTACGGCATTTGCCGTGTCGTGGAATCCGTTGACGAATTCAAAGCCGAGCGCGATGAAAAGCGCTACGGCAAGAAGCACGTACGGCCAGATGCTAACGACGACTATGTTTCCCAGATCGCCGGCCACATGGACGCCGATGTAGATGAGTCCTCCGAGCAAGGCGCCGAACACGACGGCAGCGCTTATCCACGCCGGAGATTTCTTCATTTTGCGGTCAAGCAGCGATCCACCTGCGGGTGTGCCATCGACTGTAGTTGCCAGGTCGGCCATGCGGGATGCTCCAGAGAGGAAGTTCGCCGGGCGATGCGGGGGTTTAATTGTCCGGACCTACCAAGGGATAAACGATTTAGATGAAAGGAGGATGAATTGTGCCGAAGCGTCTGAGCGGACATGAGAAAGGCGTGCGCCCCCCGTGATCGGCGGAGGGCGCGCGGAAGGTACTGAAAAGATTGATTTTAGTAAATCGCGTGGAATAGGCAGTAGAGCAGGCCTGAGAGTAGCGCGGCAGCCGGGAGTGTAAAAACCCAGCCGGCGGCAATATTGCGAACCGTCGCCAGGCGAATACCGCTGCCGTTTGCGGCCATGGTGCCGGCTACGCCGGAGCTGAGGATATGGGTGGTTGAAACGGGAAGCCCCCACCTGTCGGCCGCGAAGATGGTCACCATCGCCACGAGCTCGGCGCTGGCGCCCTGGGCGTAGGTAAGGTGTTCTTTGCCAATCCGTTCGCCCACGGTGACGACGATGCGTTTCCAGCCCACCATTGTTCCAAGGCCGAGTGCAAGAGCTACAGCCACCTTGACCCAGTCGGGGATGTACTTCGTCGAGCGGTCAAGCTTGCCCTGGTAGCTGGCCAGCGCGGATTTTTCAGTGGCCGTAAAACCGGGATTGCCGGTCTTCATCATCCGGCGGAGGGTCTCGCTAACCACATACATATCGTTGCGGACGTTGGCTTGTTCGCCGGCGGGCACTGAGTTCAGCGCCTTGTAAGGGGCAACTTCCTGGTCAAGCTGATTGATGAGTTGGCGCAGCGCCGGCAGGGTCCCAGGCTGGAGTTTGCCGCTGCGGATGTACGCGAGCAGATCGTTGCGGGGATCGGGCGGATCGGCAACTGTGGGACTGACGTAATGGTCAAGGATGTTGCCTGCCTGGGCTGAAGCCGCGATAAAGCTCTGCACCTCGGCCGGGCTCACTGCGTGGTTTAATGCGTAAGCCGTTGGGACAGTTCCGATGAGAATCAGCATGATGAGCCCCATGCCCTTTTGCCCGTCATTGGATCCATGGAAGAAGCTGACTCCCGTGCAGGTAAGCATGAGCAGCGCGCGAACATGCCAGGGCGGAGGCTGATCTTTCACCGGGGCCCGATACAGCTCGGGTCTCTTGATCACCCGCTTTGCACCGTAGATCAGAAGTCCGGCAAGGACGAAGCCGATGAGCGGAGAAAACAGCAGAGCCTTGAAAACCTTGATCGCCTGCGCCCAGTCTACGCCGGATGTGACGCTATGAGGATTGAGCAACTGGTTGGCGAGCCCCACGCCGATGATGGAACCGACCATGGTGTGGGAACTTGAAGCCGGCAGTCCCAGCCACCATGTGCCCAGGTTCCACAGAATCGCCGCGATGAGCAGGGCAAAGATCATGGCGAAGCCGGCGCCTGAGCTCACCTTGAGTATCAGCTCGACCGGCAGCAGCGTGATGACTGCGAAAGCAACGGTTCCCGACGAAAACATGACGCCGGCAAGATTGCACAAGCCCGACCAGATCACGGCGACAGTGGGCTCGAGCGAGTGCGTGTAAATGACAGTCGCTACAGCATTGGCGGTGTCGTGGAAGCCGTTGACGAATTCGAATCCAAGCGCGATTGAAAGGGCCAGCGCCAGCAGAAAAAAAGGCCGGATGCCACTGATTGTTGCGTGATTGAGGTCTTTGGCAACGTGGAATCCAATGAAGGCCATTCCGGCAAGGAGTGTGCAGCAAAAGAGAGCAATGCCTGCCCGGCTCGAAGAGCTTTTTTGCATCTCATCGAGGCGAGACTTGCCTTGTGGCATCACATCAACAGCCGTCGCTAGGTCGGCCATTAGAAATCACCAATGCGTCCGGAGAGATTCCGGGGCCGCTTGGTCCTCCTAAATAACTTGAAAATTGAAATGCAATGGAAATACGCAGGTGAGCGAGTGGGAGAGGTGAGATGAGAGCGGAATAAACTTACGTTCATAAAATCCCAACAGCCTTGAAACGCGTTGGCCGTTAGCCCGTTCCACATTGGGGAGGGTGTGAGACTGAGCCAAACCTGATTCTACACCTTGCGTTAAAGGAAGATGAATTTCGAGGCTCGCATGGTGGAATTCGGGTGCGCTGCGACCTACGCCTGGAATCTACTCTCTTATCTAAATTATTGATTAACTGTGACTTATATTCTTTATTAACACAATGTAAATTCAGTGGTTCTCATGACAAGCATTTACCGCCAGTCGTCCTGCGCGCTGGCCAGGCCCTGGTTCATCGCGGCTTCAAATCCGGAGTGCTTTTTGATGAAGATCTCGCTGAAGTGCCGGTCCTGCCGCAACAGAATCGCCTGCAGCCGCACCAGCTCGAGCAACGCCAGGAACATGGCGATCAGCGTGCGTTCCGAGCGGGTGTGACTGAGCAGCTTGCGCAGAGCCACCGGCTTGTCTTCCATGGTCAGCCGGCGAGTGAGGAACTGGATCATCTGGCCCACGGTGATCGAGTCCTCTTGCACGTCGAGCACCGGCCGGTTGCGAGCCCGCTCCAGGATGTCGCGAAAGACGCGGACGAGATCGACGGTGTCGGCCGCGATCTCGGGTTCGGCGGCGTCATCATCCTTGAAGTCGCGCATGCCGGGGTTGGTCCAGCTCGCAGCTTCAAGCATCTGCTTCTGTTGCAGCATCTGCGCCGCGCTCTTGAACCGCTCGTGCTCCAGCAGCCGCTCTACCAGCTCGCGGCGCGGGTCCTCCACGGCATCGTCAGGACCGGCGGGCGTGCGCGGCAACAGCATCTTGCTCTTGATGTGAATAAGCAGGGACGCTGTGTAGATGAATTCCCCGGCAACGTCGACGTCGCCGGCCTTCAGGTTCTCGACGTAGGCAAGGAACTGCGCAGTGATCTTCGCAATCGGGATATCGTAGATATCGATGTCCTGCTTGCGGATCAGATCCAGCAGCAGATCGAGAGGGCCGTCGTAGATCTGGCTCACAATCACCGAGAACGGCGACTGCTCGTCCTCTTCGCCGCGGGCCTTGAGTGCAGCGGCTACCTTGCCGGCCGTCCTCTGCTCGCGCGTGAGCTCGGGAGCCGGCGCCAGCGGTGGCTGCTCCGGAGAGGCGTCTGCGGCCTGCGTTTGCGGCTCGGGCTGCGATTCAGGCAGCTCGGGATTTGCCATGGTCTCGGTCAACGGTGTTTCTTCTTTCGGATGTTTCCGGGGATAAAGTCTACTTCCTGCGACCTGGGTGCATAGGCGATGCAGGCCAGTTTGCATTAAGAAATCTCAAAGTGAATTGCGTTCTGAAGACCTTCCCTCAGGGGCTAAAGCCCGGTCCATATTGTGAGCCTAACGGCACGGCTAAAGCCGTGCCCTTTCAAAGCTTGAGTCTTACCTCCGGCTGCTAAGACATCTGCATCGCGGCGCGCACTTCAATCATGGTTTGCTCAGCGCGTTTGGCGGCGCGCGCACTGCCATCCTTAAGAATAGCCCTGACCTCGTCTTCGCCGAGACGGACACGGCGCTCCTGGATGGGATTGAGGATCTCGACCAGCGCATCCGCGGCCCATCCCTTGCACTCAATGCATCCGATGCCCGCCGAACGGCAGCCTTCGTAGACCTTGGCCATCGTCGCCGGTGTCGAAAACACCTTGTGCAGATCGCCGACCGGGCACTTGTCAGGATCGCCGGGGTCTTTACGCCGAATGCGCGCCGGGTCGGTGACCATGGTCTTGAGCTTCTGGCGTACCTCTGGCTCGGGATCGGAGAGCAGAATGGTGTTGCCGTAGCTCTTCGACATCTTGCGGCCATCGGTGCCGGGCAGCTTGGGCGAGGGCGTGAGGAGGACGTCGGGCTCGGGCAAAACCTCGTGCTCGTCCAGCTTGTAAAACTGGTTGAACCGTCGCGCGATCTCCCGCGTGAGCTCCACGTGGGCCTGCTGATCCTGGCCGACAGGAACATACTTCGCCTGATAGAGGAGAATGTCAGAGGCCATCAGCACCGGGTAGCCGAGAAAGCCGTAGTTCGACAGGTCTCTGTTGGTCATGTTCTCCTGCATTTCCTTGTAGCTGGGCACGCGCTCCAGCCATCCGAGCGGCGTAATCATGCCCAGGTACATGGGCAGCTGGAAGTGCTGGAGGACGTGGCTCTGAATAAAAATGGTGCTGCGCTTTGGATCGAGTCCCGCGGCCAGAAAATCGTACGCCACCTCCTTCACGTTCTCCGCAAGCTTTGAGGTGTCGGCGTAGTCGGTGGTGAGGGCGTGCAGGTCGGCGATGAAGAAGTAGCACTCGTAGTTGTCCTGCAGCTTGACCCAGTTGGCCAGCGCGCCCATGTAGTTGCCCAGGTGGAGCTTGCCGGTGGGGCGCATGCCGCTCAGCACGCGTGGCCTCGTATTTGTAATTTCGTTCTCAGGCATCGTGATAACTAGTTCCAGAAACAGAAAAAGCCGGCCGGCTCCCTACGATTCCGGCACAAGGCTCTCACTATTGTATAGGCGCAGAAGCGGCACCCGGTTCCGGCTTCAGAGGCGCATCAGGATCGCATAAACCAGGCCGATCGCAGGACCGATCAAGAAGCCAAGCACATACCCGCCGACAACGATCATCAGCAGGTAACTTACCCATCCGCCGATGCGATCGTACTGCTGCGCAGCGTTGTAGGGCAGCATGTTTCTCACCAGGTGACTGCCGTCGAGCGGCGGGATGGGCAGCAGATTGAAGAAGAAGAGCGAGAAGTTGATCGTGATGGCGACGAGAGCGATCATAACCAGCCCCTGCAACTCCGAGGGGCCGCTGACCATGAGGCCACCGAGCAGCGTTGCGCGCACCAGGGTGCGCCCGCCCGGCACCACCAGGCAGACAATTGCCAGTGCAAAAAACGCCAGCAACACCAGGATCAGGTTGGATGCCGGACCGGCCAGCGTAATCAGGTTGTCGTCGCGGACGATTTTTTTAAGGTTGCGGGTGATGACCGGAGTGGGTTTTGCCCAGCCGATGAGCAGGAACGGAAACTTGAGACCGACGAGCGGGCCGAAGATGATCAGGGCGGGAAAGATGAGCGTGCCCACGAGGTCGATGTGCGGAATGGGGTTGAGCGTAACGCGGCCCTGCAGGCGCGCCGTTTGATCGCCCAGTCGCGAGGCCATCCAGGCATGCGCGCACTCATGAAAGCTGAGCGAAAACAGCAGGATCACGAACTCGAAAACCCTGACGACAATGGCGCTTGACGACAATCCGTTTCCTCGCGATTGCAAAACCTCAGATTAGCACGCTGAGAGAGCACTCGAGCTGCGCGGCTCTATTCGTCATCCGCGGGAAAGATACCCACTTTTTCTCCCGGCGCGACATTCCGCCCGGCCAGCACAATGGCGTGGCTGGCAATGAGCGCGCCCGCCCCGATCATGGTGGGAATCAGCTTGACCTTCTCGTAATCGTGCGCGTCGTGCGAGTGAGAAAAAATGCGCGAAAACGATCCGATCACCGCGTGATCGCCGATGGTGAGCCCTCCGCGATCGCTTAACAGGGCGCGCTGGTGAATGGTGACGCCGTCACCGATGGAGAGATTGTAGCCGTATGTCAAATCCACGCCGTGATAGATGCGCACACCCGAGCCCATCCTCAAGAAGATGTGCCGTCCCAGCATGCAGCGGAAGCGCAGTCCAAGCCAGTGATTCAGACCCACAGGCGAGCGGTCGAACATCTGCCAGAACCAGAGCAGGGGTTTGCGTTCTGCCACTTTCAGCCGGTCGGCATCCGCGTAGTGCTCGGCTTCAATGGTTACGTTTTCCGGATCGAGCGCGAGGCTCACCACATTGCCGGGCAGCTCAGAGGTCAGCGTAAGGTTGAGCTTTCCCCCTTGGGGCCGGCCCAGATAGAGCTGGTAGAGCTGGTCGCGAACGATCTCAGCGCGGCGGGCCGGCGCTCTGTGGCGCGTGAACTCCTCGTCGAGAAACGCAATCCAGCGGCGGTATATCTCTTCAGCTTCGGGTGCGGGGTGGGGAGCGTTTTGAGCCGGGATACCCATACGTTTTGGACGATACACCAGTCCGGCGGGATGCCGCGAATTGTCTGACAGCAGCCAGTAGCCAGTAGCTGAGAGCTAAAAGCTTTCGTTTACCTACTTGCGGCCCGGCCCGCCCAACCGCTTGCCTGCCCGCCGCGCCGCCTGGGCCCGCAGATCCCGGCCCATGCTGGAGTAGTTGATGCCCAGTTGCATGGCCAGGTAGCAGATGTTGCTTGTGCCCCAGTAGAGCGCCAGCCCCGAGGGATAGTTCCACAGGATGAAGCCGAACATGACCGGCATCATGAACGCCATCATCACCTGCTGCGAGCGGTCCATCTGCGGCGACGGCGTAATGAACTGCGTGAGGAACATAGTGATGATGATCAGAATAGGCAGAACGTGCGTGGGATCGGGTTGCGACAAGTCCTTAAGCCAGAACCAGCGCGCCTGGCGCAACTCCACTGCGTTCTGCAGCACGCGGAAGTAGGCAAAGAAGAGCGGCATCTGCACCAGCAGCGGCAGGCAGGAGCCGTACATGCTGATGCCTTCTTCCTTGTAGAGCGCCATCATCTCCTGGTTCATCTCGGCGCGCCGCGGATCGGTTGCCTTCAGGTGCCTGTAGCGGGCCTGAATGGCGTCAACCTTGGGCTTGACGCGCCCCATCTTGATCTGCGACCTGGTCATCATGATGCGAGTCGGCATCATCAGCAGGGTGAAACCGGTGGTGAAGATGATGATGGCCCAGCCCCAATTGGGGGCGATGTAATGCACGTTGAAGCGCAGCGCCAGGTAGAGCGGCTTGGCGATAATGGTGAGCCATCCAAACTGGATCAGCGATTCAAGCGAAGGGCCGTCAGCGCGCCCGCCGGGGCCCACGGCGTGGACCGATGCCAGTATTTGTGAGGCTTTGGGGCCTGCGAAGAGACGCGTGTGCGTAACCCCGTTGATGGAGCCGACCGCGACTCCCAGCACGTCGAGCGGAGATTGTTTACTGTTCGGATTGTTCGGGTCGACCGGCAGTTCGATGCTGTTGTGCAAGGTAACAACAGTCGTGTCGTCGGGTGAATCAGGGAGGAAGGCCGCGGCAAAGTACAGATCCATGACCGAGGCGTACTGGTAGGGCGCGTTAAGGGTAGCGTTCCCGCTCACTTTGGCCGCCGCCAGCGAGTCCTGCCGATTGTCGAGCGACCAGGCGAAGAACGACGGCGTGCGGGTCTGCCCGCCGCGCATACCCACCGAGTGGAACTCTTCCATGTCGCCCAGGCCGGCCGGCCACTGGACCAACGCGCGCACCGGCTCGCCGTAGCGCTTCACCGCGGCGTTTATGTCTACCACGTAGCTGGTATCGAAGTGCAGGCTCTTCACTACGTCGATGCCATTTTGCGAGTAGTGAAACGTGAGGGTCGCCGGAGCCAGGACCAGGTTCGATCCCGAGGCTGGCTCTCCATTCACCGTCGTCTGGTAGAGCGCCTGGTTCAGCTCGCTCATCGGCGCCGGCGAATCGGGATAAGTGAAGAACGACAGGGGAAGGCCGAAGCGGGCCGAAGCCTGAGGCTGCACGAGGTCGAGCGGCGCACCTGAATTATCGAAGTATTTCTTCAGGTACCAGTGCTTTACCTGCGCGCCGCGATTGGTGAACACGATCGTGTAGAGTTCGTTTTCGACCGTGGTCTCAGATTCGTTCGATGCCGTAATCGCGGGCGCCGGGGCTGGCGCGGCTGCCGGCCTGGCGGCGCGAGCAGCGGGCGCGGCAGATTGTGCCGCAACCGGCGATTGAGGAGCGGCGCTTTGCTCTGTCTGGGTCTGGGTTGCTGCAGGCGGCTCTGGCTTTGGTGGCTTGGCGAAAAAGTACTGGTAGCCGATAATGGCAGTAAAAACCAGCAGCATGAAGAACATGGTGCCGCGGATGTCACCGCCGCCCCCGCCACCGGGGCCCTGCGATTGAAGATTGGGATTCTTGATTTCGGGCAAAGGATACTTCCTGTTAGCGGCGCGCTAAGCTGCCGCTCTTTCTATGGTAATGGCTCTGGGGGAAGCGGACTTCCGGTGGAGCAGGCTGGAGCCGATGTTTTTGCGGGCCGGGGAAGGCCGTCAATCCTCTTCGCTGCCGGCACGGGATCAAATCCCCCGCGCGTAAACGGGTGGCAGCGCAACAGCCGCCAAGCAGCCAGGGCGCAGCCCCGGAGCGGCCCATGAATGGCAATTGCGACCTGGGCGTATTCAGAGCACGTAGGAACAAATTTGCATCCGCCCGGACTGATGGCGTGGAGCGCCGGCGAAAGCCAGCGCCGATACAACCCGAGGAGCGCAAGCAAAAGGCGTTTCATAGTTGCCGAATCGCGGCCGGTGCGTCTTTCTGCGCGGCCGAGCGCGCTGCCTCGGCGGCGGCCTGTTCCAGGATACGTACGACCTCGGCCTCAAGTTTCGCAAATTCGACGGCGAGAACCACCCGCCGGGGATGAAGGATAAGGTCGTATCCCGCAGGAATGAGGGCAATGTGACGGCGCAGAGCCTCGCGCATGCGGCGCTTGATGCGGTTGCGCTCATGGGCCTTTCCCAGCACCTTACCCGCCGTCAGCCCGACACGAGGTCCGGCCGGGCACTCTCCGTTCTTGTCCGCCGTTTGCGGCGCAAGGAACCAGTTCATCGAAGCCGACTGCCTCTTGCTCATTGCCGCGTATACCCGCTGAAAGTCGGCGTGCTTGCGCAAGCGGACTCCGGCCATTGAGTGGCGAGCGGTTGAGTTGGACTGGGTGTTCATCGAGGAAGTACCGGGTCCGGGGTGTCTAGAGCGATTCCAGATTCCTCGTGCCCAACTCAAATTTGTGAAAGGCAGTTCTTTCTTGAGGGAAACCCCACTCTGCAGCAGTGACTCCCGAATATATCGACTCTGTGACCGCTGTGGCGCCAGATCTCCGGACCATCAGTTGTGGCGGGCAGGACTTGGGCCTGATCAGCGAATCTGCTTAGTCGCGAAAGCCGGCGCTCACTGAGACGCGCTTGCGGCCTGCAGCGCGGCGCCGGCTGAGCACGGCTGCGCCTGCCTTGGTCTTCATGCGCGCCCTGAACCCGTGCGTCTTCACACGGCGGTTGCGGTTGGGTTGAAATGTGCGCTTCGGCATGGATTTGCGCTCCTGTTTCCTTCAGTAAAATCTTGGCTTTGACAGCATTTCTGAGTATACCTTAGGACACGCTTCAAATCCAGACTTCCCGGAGTGCATTCCCCACCCCGGCCCTCACGGCGGGCAAAGAGACTTTCCAGCTGCAATAGGAATCCGTGATCTCTCTTTTTGGCATCTGATTGGCATCTGACCTTCAGCAAAACATCCGGGAGCGGTCACTGGCGAGTGCGTTCGATTACCCAAACGGCCATGCAGATTCCAATGCGAATTCAGCTGCCGGCTTGAGTTCGATTGCCGCGAGCGAAACTGCGGTAATATGAACCCCAAGTTTCACCAACCTTGGTGCAACCAAAAATTAATGTAAAAAAGTAATTTAAATCAGGGATTGCAACGACTGCCGGATGTGCGCTACTATCGGCTTCGTTCATGTAATTTCGAGCGTCCCACGGGACGGTTTACCCAAGCCCCCCAAAGCTAATCTTCGGGGGCAGACCAGCGGCACACAGGCTGTCGGTGAACACGGTTGGGCGGAAAGCCTGAGGCTTTGCGCCAAGAGAGCACCGTTGCCTGAAAAACCGCCGATAAACAGCCGGACCCGTTTGAACGCGTCGGCAAGGACTTCGTACGATGGCATTTGCAGCTTCGCCAGCTTCGGCACCCAACCCATGGCTCCAGATCCTCGCAGCACTGGAAAAGAAAGTTATCCGGCAGTCGTTCGAGACCTGGCTCAAGCCCACGCGCTACAGCCACTCCGCGGGCCGGACACTCTATGTGCGCGTTCCTTCCCCTGAGTTCCAGCACATCGGCGAGAAATACGGCGACCTGATTCAGGAAGCGATCGATCTGCAATCTCTCGACTTCGACGATGTGAGCTTTGTCACCGCTGAGGAGGATCCTTCCATTCCTCCGCAGCGCAGGGACGGTGGCTTCGGTCCCGTGCCTGCTCACGCGCCCACAGCGCCTCCGCCCGCTCCGCAATCGCGGGTGCCGGAACAGGCGCGCTTTGACTGGTCTACCGCGGCGCAGCTCAACCAGCGCTACACCTTCGACGCGTTTGTCATCGGTAACGGCAACCAGTTTGCCCGCGCAGCCGCGCTGGCTGTGGCGGAGCGCCCTTCGCGCGCCTACAATCCGCTTTTCCTTTACGGCGGCGTCGGTATGGGCAAAACCCACCTGATGCACGCTATCGGCCATGAGGTCAAACGCCGCCAGCCGACATCGAGCATCTGCTACGCCTCGGCTGAGAAGTTTACCAACGAGATGATCAACTCCATCCGCAACGACCGCATGACCAGCTTCCGCGATCGTTTCCGCACGGTGGACGTGCTGCTGATCGACGACATTCAGTTCATCTCGCAAAAGGAGCGCACGCAGGAAGAGTTCTTCCACACCTTCAACGCTCTGCACGAGAGCATGAAGCAGGTGGTTATCGCCTCCGACCGTCCGCCCAAGGAGCTGACCGAGATCGAGGAACGACTGCGCTCGCGTTTCGAGTGGGGCCTGATCGCAGACATCCAGCCACCCGACCTCGAGACCAAGGTCGCCATCCTGCAGAAGAAGGCTGAGAGCGAGCAGGTGCAGCTGCCCACCGACGTTGCTCTCTTCATCGCCTCAAACGTCCGCACCAACGTACGCGAGCTCGAGGGCGCGCTGGTGAGGCTCATTGCGTGGTGCCAGCTCAACCGCATGGAGATCACGCTGGTTACCACCCAGCAATGCCTCAAGCAGTTCATCGACATGCAGGTGCGCAAGATCACCATCGAGGCCATTCAGCGCGCGGTGGCTGAGCAGTTCGGCATGAGGGTAAGCGACCTGAAGCAGAAGAACAACTCGCGTAATGTGGTGGTGCCGCGCCAGATTGCCATGTACCTGGCCAAGCAGATGACTGAAGCGAGCCTGCCAGAGATCGGCCGCCAGTTCGGCAACAAGCACCACACCACGGTGATGCACTCCATCGGCAAAATCGACGAGCAGCGCCGCACCGACAAGGACCTGCACCGGATGATCAATAAGCTGCAGGACGTGCTGAACGGGTAGCGAGCGAGTCAGCGAGTCAGACAAAGACACCGAAGGCCGCGCGATGCGCGGCCTTCTGGCGTTCCGAGGGTACAGCAGGTGTCCCCAGGTTGCGGAAAAACTCATCAGGCTCGTCGAGATGCCCGAAAACCATCCCTCAGGGGCTAGAGCCCCACTCAATCCAAGGGCCTTATCGGCACGACTGAAGTCGTGGCCTTTCAAGGCCGCGGCAGCTATTTAGTTTTTCCGCAGCCTGTCGCGACCGGCTGTAATGAGGGCGTTCCCGCCCACGCTTATTCAGCGACGGCCGCGCCGCACCCCATCCTTGGCTTGCCTTTGTTCTTGCCCCAAGGGTGGGAGGCCGCGCTATTTCGCCGGCTCCTGAATCGTCAGGTCGTCGGCCAGTTTGAAGTGCACTACACTCTCCGCCGGGATATCCAGATTCTTGTTGCCGGTTAAGCCTGCTGCTGCCGTGCCCGCGCCTCCGCCAACCAGCCCGCCAACCACAAGGCCTACTCCGCCCGTGGCCACGCCGCCAACCAGCATGCCAAGGCCGGCTCCGCCGCCGATCATTGCCGCGCTGCGCTTGCCTTTGCCTTTCCGAGTCTTCTCAAGATCGGCGGTCTGCAAGGGGTAGGTCGTTCCGTTGACGACCAATGAAGTAAGCCGCAGCTCGAGCATCGAGCGACCCTTGAAGTGCCCGCCGCGATGCGACTCGGCTACCACTCCGTTCACGTCAGCGCCCTTCGGCACCAGCGTGCTGCCGTCGCTGCCCATCACCGGCGCCTGGATTTCGCCGGTAAAAGTATCGCCTGCGTGGCTTGTTTTCACGCTGATGCGCTGATCGATGCGAATCGCCAGCTCAGTGCCCGCCGGAATGGTGACATTGACGGGCTGAGGAGGCGGGGGCGGCGGCACTGCCTCAACCATCGGTCCCGAGGGCGCCGGAGCTGGCTGGCCCGGTGTTGGAGGCGTCTTCGTTGTTGTGACTGCCTGGATCTGCTGCCCGGCCGCCGGCGGCTGAACCACACTCGTGACTGTCGTTCCGTCTTTCTCTACGGTCACCACCTGTTGAGGTTGTCCGGTTGCCGCCGCCTGTTTCCTGGCCTGGTCCAGGGCCTTGTCCTGTTTGGATTCGCAGCCTGAAAGAGCAACCGCGAGAACTGCCGCGAACGTCAAGGCGCGCACCGCGCGTGCACATGAGTCTGAAATGCGCATGGAAAATCTCCTTTCATCCGTGTGATCAGGCAACAGAACCCTGGGATTGCGGGGAAATTGATTCAATAAGACGTTGGATGCCGGCAGGAGGGTATCTGCTGCCCGAGCCGTCTTGTACTGCCGCTTCAATTCTACCGCGTCATCAGCGCCACAAACATCTTCTGGAATTTCGGCAGGTCCAGATCAGTCTGCGCGTGAACCAGGCGTACGCCAGTCGCCGGTTTCGTCTTTTCAGTCCAGGTGAGCGTATCGCCATAGCTGGGACCATGGCTGAGGTCAACGTCCATGTAGAGCTGCTTCTCCTGCGTGATGAGCGATGGATCGAGCCAGGCACACGCGGCGAGCTCGTCCCACATGTAGTAGCGGTTCTGGCTCCACGCTGCAATGTAGTGCGCGGCCGGCGCATTCGACTTCGAGATTTCGTCCACCATGGCCTGTGTGAACGGCGCCTTGATGGAAACATCGACGGTGGTCACGTCAATGCGAGGCCATGCGGCCCGGAGAACGATATGCGCGGCTTCGGGGTCGAACCAGAAGTTGAATTCATGCCGCGGGCTGGTTGTGAACTCCGGGTCGTCGGTCTGCGGATCGAGGCTGCCGCCCATCAGCACGATGCCCTTTGTCAACGCTGCAAACTCGGGATCGATTGAGATGGCGAGCGCGATGTTGGTGAGCGGCCCGGCCGCATAAATCGTCACTTCGTGCGGATGAGCGCGAACCTGGCGAATGAGGAAGTGGGCCGCGTCTTCATCGATGGGCCTGATCGCAGGCATTCCCTCGGCAAGCGGCGGAATGTCGTATGGCCCATGCGACTTGAGATCCGCAAGCATTACCGGCGTGACCGTGCCGTTCGTGTTCTCAACCAGCGTGGCCGATGCCCGGCCCCAGGCGCCCAGCCACCCCACTTTTCCGTCGATCGCGGAGGCAAGACGGGTCTCGACATCATCGCGCACCAGCGGAAAGACCGCGCCCCTGGCCACGGGGACATCGGCGTGGCCGGTTAGCTCAAGCATGCGCAGCGTGTGCAGCGTCTCCTCGTCGCGCCAGGCGTCGCCGGTCACCATGGTGATGCCCAGCACCTTTACGTTGGGGGCCTGCAAGAGCGCAAGCATCGCCATCTGGTCTGAGCCGCCCGGGCCGGAGCCGTCTTCGTCGACGAGGACGAGGCGAGGTTGCTGGGCGGAACTAGTGAGTGCAGTGGCGAGTGTGAGTGTGAGTGCGAGTGCGGATTTCATCGAGGGTTATTGTTGCACAGAGACTTTGGCCAGCCAACGGCGATCAATGACAACGGATGACGATCACGAGAATGATCTTTCGGGCGATCGCAGCGGTTGAAACTCCGGTAAAAAGCAACCGCAGATCCTTCGACTCCCTGCCCCTTCCCCCTTTGGCTTCGCTCAGGGTCAGGGTCCGGTCGCTCAGGATGACCACTCTGAGCAAGAGCTCAGGATGACAAATTGTCGGCTACCTGCGGCGGTCCCGGCTGCCCCTGTCGCTGCGGCCACCCCTGTCGCCGCGGCCGCCCCGTTCATATCCTCTGGGCCGCGTTGGCGCAGGCGCCGCCACGGGCAGGTTGGTCTTGCCCTCGGGGTAGACCACCAGGAACCGGTCCTGTCCCTCGCCCACGCTGGCCGTTTCAACGCCCTCAAGCCCGCGGCAAGCCATGTGCAGCAGCCGGCGTTCACGGCTGTTCATGGGCGGAAAGCTGTACGGCACGCCTGTGCGCAGCACTTTCTCGGCAGCGGTCTCGGCGGCCATTTTCAGTTCCTGTGCTCGCAGGGCCTTGAAGTTGCCGGCGTCGAAACTGATCAGGTCATGTTCGCGATGCTCAAGGCGCAACATCTGCGCGGCAATGGTCTCCAGCGCCCGCAGCAGCTCGCCATTATGCTGGGTCACCAGCGGTGCGTCGGGCCCGCCCAGTTCCACGTAAATCTGCCTGCCCTCAAGGCCCTCGGGGTCGCGCGCGCCGTCGCCGGCCGTGATGCGGTACTTCAGGCGCAGCCCGCCGAGCCTGTTGAGTGTGTTTACGAATCCGGCAATCTTCTGTGCAGCCTGCTGCAGGTCGTCAATCGGCATAACAAATAAGTATCGCAGAGCCGGGCCGGAATGGCGCGGCAGAATGTGGAGAAATAAAGCGATTGAGGAATGCCCAACCCCGCATCGTCTATCATTTTCTTTTCCGCTCTCATTCGCTTGGCTGCGCGACGCCGTTCGCGCACGCCGGAGGTATGCATGGCTTTGCGCAATACTCTTGATACTCATCGGTGGATTGTTCCAATCATCCGCGTCATCGGCCTAGCGATCTTTGTCATCGCCTTCCTTGAGCCCGCGGTTCGCGTTGAAGAAACAACCGTCCTTTCGGGCTGGAAATGCGCGACGATTGCCACCACCGAGTCGATGACCCTCTTTGGGAAACCGGGTCCCGGCCACCACCAATTCATCGAGTACCTGGTTGCCTTCAGCGGATGGATCAATCCCCTCATCGTGCTTGTTTTGTTGGCCAGCCCGGTTCGCGTTTTGCGCATTCTACGCCGTTTTTTGGCCGCCATCGCGGTTCTTTGCATGGCCGCCACGTGGGTGCTCTTCGCGCAGCAGCACATTTTGCCATTGATCGGGCATTTCATGTGGATCGCCGGGGCACTGATCATCCTCATCCCAGAGACCTTTCCTGCCCGACGGCCGGCCGGCGCAGTCAAGGTCTGAGGCCCATGCGAATTGAACCTCGATTCCCCGGGGCCTGCCCCGCCGGCTGCGTCATCGGCTCGTTGCCGGTTAAGATTCGCTTCAGCCTCAAGCTGCTAGTTTTGGGTGTGTTGATTCGCCCGCCCGCGTCTAATTTTGGCTGAAGGTACCTGGCAATCCCCATGCGGTTTTTGCTTCGAGTTCTTTTGTTGCTTTTGCCGGTCGCAGCCGTGGCTGCGGCCCACGCGCAGGGTGGGCCTCCGTTTATCACCGACGATCCCGGCACTCCGGGCAATCACCATTGGGAGATCAACTTCGGCTGGATCGGCAATCACAATCCCGGCCAGTCGTACTATGAGATCCCCGACGTCGACATGAACTACGGCTGGGGCGACCGCATACAGCTCAAATACGAATTGCCTCTTGCCGCCGGTACCGACACCAGCGGAGGAACGGGATTCGGGCTGGGCGAATCGCTCATTGGCATTAAAATACGGCCCTACGAGCACCACACCGCTGGCGAGCCGCCGACCGACGAGAACATGAACTTTTCGCTTGGCTTCTATCCCCAGGTCTCCATTAACAACCCCACCAGTTCAGTCCGCCGCGGCATTGTGGAACCCGGGCCCCAGTACTACCTGCCCATGGAGATGACCGCCAAGTGGGGGCCGATTGAATACAACGGCGAGGTGGGACGCTGGATAGGCAACGCCAACATGCCTGAACAGTGGGGCCGCGGCCTGATTGCCGGCCACGAGTTCAGCGCAAGGCTGGAGCTCTACGGCGAGCTCTACGATCTGCAGGCCATCGACAAAGTGGGCTCCCAGCCCAAACAGCGGTCGTTCACGCTCGACACTGGCGGCAGAATGTCCCTGGACAAAGAGAATCACATCCGTCTGCTTTTCATGGGAGGACGGGCAATCCAGAGAGTGATACGCGAGAACAGCGAGCCAAACTGGATTGCGTACGTGGGGGTGCAGCTCTTGCTCGGGCCGAAAGAGGTTGCGGCAGACAAAAAGCCGTAAGCCCGGCCAAGAATGGCAGCGGGACCGGTTCCATAGATTGATTTAGGAGATTGTGAAACGTCCCTCAGGGGCTACGGCATTTTCGGAAATGGTGTAGCCTTCGGGAACTTTGCGCAAGGTCGGCGCTCCTTGGAGTCGCGCCGACTCATTCCCGTGCTTTCGGTCTACAGTTTTTCCGAAAATGCTATAGCCAGAAAAGATATTGCGTACTTTATCGGCACGAGTAAACTCGTGCCCTTTCAAAGCGCCATTTATTTAACCAGATCTTGACCGCGAAGGTTGGGGCGCCGACGCAGTCACTCCGGGTTGATCGCAGCTTTCAATTTTGCTTCCAGCGCCTTCAAATCCGTCTCGCCCTGGAACTGCGCCAGCACCTTGCCGTCGCGGCCGATTAGAAAGGTCTTGGGCAGCCCCAGAACCCTGCCGTAACTTACGCCAAGCTTCGCGTCGCCCATCGCAACCGGATAGGCGATCCTCATTTTCTCAACCAGCTTCCGCGCACTGTCTGCATCGTCGTCCATCGAGATGCCAACCACGGCGAGTCCCCGCGGGCCGTACTCGCGCTGCCACGAATTGAAGAACGGCATTTCAGTCTGGCAGGGCGCGCACCACGTGGCCCAGAAGTTCAACAGCACTACCTTGCCGCGAAGACTGCGAAGGTTGATCGTCTGACCGCGCAGATCTCGCCGCACGAACACCGGCGCCTGTTTGCCAACCAAAGACTGCAGGCGTGCCGGTTGTGCGCCGGCTGTCAGATTCGCGGCAATCAGCGCGCATGCGCCCAGGCATCGCGCCAGGCGGTAAGAATCGTGGCTCACGCGTGGCATAGCTTTCATGGTCGAAACTTCAGTGAGTCAGTTTGAAAAATCTTCCCTCAGGGGCTAAAGCCCGCAGATATTCTTCGTGTTCATCGGCACGAGCGAACTCGCGCCCTGACACTTATTGATCCGACACGTAAATAGGGCGTCGGCCTCCCATCCCATTTCGCGATAAAACCTGCGAAATGGATGGGGCACGGTGCTTGTATTTATGGGCCAGATCAATAACGCCATTCTTTTGGGGTCTTTCCGCAAGCCGTGGAGCCCGTACCCTTGAAACTGGCCCAGTACCCAAACTTCAGCGGGCGTGCTCCACTGGATAGCCCAAATCGGCCCAGTTGTCGCCAAAATTGTCGGCGAGGTACAAAACTTTCACGTTTGTGAATCCCATATCGCTGAGCAGCTTGTATGCCGGTCCCACGTTGGGGCAGCGATTCCACGGGCAGCAGCCGCAGTAAATCACGATGAACGCGTTCCGCGGCAGTGCAGAGACGCGATTGCGCAGCATCTGCAATCCTTCGTCATGCGAGCCTGACCCTGCATACTCCGCACCGGCAATGTGCGCTTCGTCGAACATCATGTGTGACCCAACCTGCAGAATGAGAGGCTTTTGCGCTTGCGGCCGTTGAAGCAGCTTACTCAGCTCTTCGGGCTGCATCAGTTGAACCGTTGGAATGGTCAGCGCGCTTGCCGGTTGCGGGGCGAATTGCGCGCGGCCGGCAAGCGGCGCAAGCAAAACCGCGGCCAAAGCAAACAAAGATATTACAGCAGGGCGACGATTTAATCGCGTTTTCATGGTGAATTGCTCCGGCAACCAGTCTAACCCTGCGCATTCGCCGCCGCGCTACGGTCAATGTCACAATAGCCTCATGCCCGCCGATATGCCCATTGACCAGCCCATTCACCTCACCGCCGGGGAAGCGCGCGTGCTTGGCGCGCTGGTTGAGAAAGAAATCACCACTCCCGACTACTATCCCCTCTCGCTGAACGCGCTTGGGAACGCCTGCAACCAGCGCTCGAACCGTGAGCCGACGATGAAACTCGACGAGGATGACCTGCGGCAGGCGCTGAACGGCCTTGAGCGCAAGCAGCTTGGCGGCCGGGCCCGCTCCGGCGACGGGCGGGTCACAAAATACGAGCACTGGCTGGGTGAGGCCTTCAATCTGGGCCGTGCTGAGACGGCATTGCTCTGTGTTCTGCTGCTGCGTGGGCCGCAAACTCCCGGTGAACTGCGCGGCCGCACGGAACGGCTGCACCGCTTCGATGAGATTCCCGATGTGCTCGCCGGCCTGCAGAAGCTCGCGGAGCGCGAGCCGCCGCTTGCCGCAATGTTGCCTCGCCAGCCCGGCACCAAGGAGTCCCGCTTCGCGCACCTCCTATGCGGTCCTGTGGAGTCGATTACCCTGCCGGCCGCGACAGGCGCGGCAGAACTCCCGGCACAGAATCCGGCCGGCGAAGATCGCATCGGGGATCGCATCGCCCAACTCGAAGCCACGGTGGAGGAGTTGCGCCAGAAGGTCGCCGATCTCACGGAAAAGCTCGAAAGGCTGACCGGCTAAAGCCTCAATTCGCCGGCTTGATCTGGACTTTTTGGTTCAGCCGTTGCGGAACAGAGACGCTGCGCGTTAGGATTCTCCTGCCGAAATTTCCACCGAGAGGTTTGCCATGCGTTTTATTGCTCAGCTACTGGTTGTCGTTTCTGGATTGATAACGTTTTCCGCGGCCCAGGTCCCCACGCCCAAACCTGCACCTGCCCACAAAGCTGCCCCGGTCGATGCCTCAGCGCAAGTTGCATTGACGCCGCCCATGGGCTGGAACAGCTGGAACTACTTTGCCGGCAAGGTCACCGACCAGGACATCCGCAATGCCGCCGACGAGATTGTTTCGAGCGGCATGAAAGACGCGGGCTATATTTACGTGAACATTGACGACACCTGGGAGGGCGAGCGCGACGCCGATGGCGTGCTGCACACCAATTCAAAATTTCCTGACATGAAGGCCCTTGCCGACTACGTGCATTCAAAGGGCCTCAGATTGGGCATCTATTCCTCGCCGGGCCCCAAGACCTGCGCCGGTTTTGCCGCCTCGCTCGATCACGAGGTGCAGGACGCGCAGCTCTACGCCTCGTGGGGCATCGATTACCTGAAGTACGATCTGTGCAGCTATATCCCCGCGGTCATGTACAAGCAGGCGCCCAACGACGCGGGCGAGCGCATGAAGCTGATGATCGGCGCCTACGACAAGATGCATAAGGCGCTCGCAGCCACCGGCCGTCCGATTGTCTATTCGCTGTGCCAGTACGGATGGGACGCAGTCTGGGAGTGGGGACCGGGCGTGGGAGCCAACCTGTGGCGCGCCACCGGCGATATTCAGCCCAACTGGGAGAGCATCTACTCTATCCTCAATGAGCAGCAAGGCCTGGCGAAGTATGCCGCCCCCGGCCATTGGAACGATCCCGACATGCTCGAGGTGGGCAACGGCAGGCTTTCGCTGGCCGAGAACCGCACCCACTTCTCCATGTGGGCCATGCTGGCCGCGCCCTTGCTGGCCGGCAACGATCTGCCCCACATGAAGCCGGAGATCAAGGCCATCCTCACCAACCGCGACGTGATCGCAATTGACCAGGACAAGCTGGGCCGCGAAGCCACGCACATCTACTCCGATGGCGAAGTGGATGTGTGGGTGCGGCATCTGTCAGGCGGAGCGACGGCAGTCGCGGTCCTGAACGCGGGCAGCGATCGCAACTCAACGCATCCGTTCCACCTGGACCTGGCCAAACTCGGCCTGCACGGCGCGCAGAAGGGCAAGGACCTGTGGACCGGCAAGGATGTCGAGCTAACACAGAACATGCCACTCCTGATTCCCAGCCACGACATATTGCTGGTGCGGATAGCACAGCCGAAATAGGCGAAGGTGAGGGACGGGGCCGAATAGCTCCGCCCTTATCAATGCGATCGGGTGTAAGATTGTCGGCTGAGGATTGAGATGACGTCGGCCAAGCTGCGCAAAGCAGTTATGGATTCGCATGTTGCGGCCATTACGGTCGTGATCCTGCTGTTTGAGTTGATCGACGCTGCGTTCGTCGAGGTTTTGCCCGCTGTAAGTCACATCCTTTACGGCGGGTTGCGGAACATGGAGATGAGGCACGACCCGTTTTTTCATCCACCACTGGACACTGCGCCCGATTATGCATTGCTGTTGGGCCAGCTCGTGGGATGGGTCTTTTATGTTTGTTTGAGTCTGGTTGCCGCGTGGGCGCTTTGCCAGTGGGCATACAGAGCCGGCCCATTCAATAGCCTCGCGCAGTTGCGCAACCGCCTCTCAAAGGGAAGTCCGGAGGTGCCCAGTGCTTAACCGCATCAGAAAAGCTCTCGTCGACAGTTACGCGGGAGCAATCGCCGTTGGTTGGTTGCTTTCACAGGGCATTTGCCATTGCGCGCTGCTGATCGTTTCGCCATTAACGATCTGGGCGCAAATCCGACTCCAACAGAGACTTGATCCCAGCCGTTCGATTCTCTACGAACAGCCTCAGCGCTTCCCATATGAGCAGGTAGGTTCGCAGGTGCTCCTGATTCTGATCCTGCTGCTGCTGGCCTTCCTTCTGCTTCGCTGGCTTTATATGGAGCCGGCCAAGGTTGAAGGACCGAGCGAATCGGAAGAGACCGAAGACGAAGCCCAACCTCATTCCCAGGGGGAAAGCTGAGAGCCAGCAGCTAGCAGCTAGAAGCTCGTCCGAGACACACTTCAAACCACCCCCGCTCGTCGGTCCAGGTTCCGGCGCAGGCGAATCCCGCCTCGGCCAGCATCGCCTCGGCATCGCCGGGCCGGTATTTGTAGCTGTTCTCGGTGTGGATGGTCTCGCCTGCGCTGAATTCAACCTCCCAGTCGAGCGCCGCAAAGCGCACGCGCTGGTTGACGCAGCTCTCCAGATGCATCTCCATGCGCGACATCGTTCCGTTCCAAACGGTCCGATGGGTGAAGCGCGCAAGATCGAAGTCTGCGCCCAGTTCCCGGTTCATTCGCACCAGCATGTTTTTGTTGAATGCCGCGGTCACTCCGGCCGCATCGTCGTACGCGGCAAGCAGCGTGGCTTCATCCTTCACCAGGTCCACGCCGAGCAGCAGTCCGTCTCCCTCATCAAGCTGCGTGCGTACCTTGCGCAAAATCCGCGCAGCTTCATCCGGCTCAAAGTTGCCGATGCTCGAGCCGATGTAAAGCACAAGCCGCCGTTCGCCCGCCTCGCAGGCATCAAGCTCGAATCCGTTGGTGTAATCCATCTCCAGCAGGTTAACTTTCACGCCGGGAATTTCGCGCTCGATCCGCGCCTGCGCCACCAGCAGCGCAGTTGCTGAGACGTCGACTGCCTCAAACGCCAGCCCGTTCTGCCGCGCCAAGGCGGCCTTCATCAGCACACGCGTCTTCTCCGCCGATCCCGCGCCCAGCTCGGTAAACCGCAACCTGCAGCCGCCGGCAGCCAGCGCAATCATCTCGCCGGCGCGGCTTTCGAGGATAGCCCGCTCCGTGCGCGTCAGGTAGTACTCGGACAATTCGGTGATCTGCTCAAAAAGCTCGGAGCCGGCCTGGTCGTAAAAGAGCCACGGAGGCAGCGTTTTCGGGTGCGCGGCAAGCCCCGCTCGCACGGCACGCGCCAAGTGTTCGTCGATGTGAAGAAATGTCGCAGGGGAAGCCGCGAGAGACATGTGTCTCCATTCGATGAATCGAAATGAATTCAAGATGCCAATCTTATTCCCGAGAACTGCCAGCGCGTTTCGGGCGCAAAGAAATTGCGATAGCTTGCCCGGATGTGCCGCTGCGGCGTGACGCAGGAGCCGCCGCGCAACACCATCTGCCCGCTCATGAACTTGCCGTTATACTCGCCGAGCGCGCCCTCAAGCGGCCTGAACCCCGGATATGGCAGATACGCACTCCCCGTCCACACCCAACAATCCCCGTAGCACTTCGTGCCGTGCTCGTTTTGGACGGGAGCAGTGGGGGTCAGATTCCACGAATTCAGCAAATTGCCCTCAACCGGCTTGCCCTCGGCGGCAACCTCCCACTCTGCCTCGGTGGGCAGCCGATGCCCGGCCCAGCGCGCGTAGGCTTCGGCCTCGTAATAGCTCACGTGGCTCACGGGCACGTCCATCATCTCGCTCAAAAGCACGGCGCCGCGCAACGTAAAGACGCTCCACTCGCTGTCCTCTTTCGACCAATAAAGCGGAGCCTTCCAGCCCTGCGTCTTCACCGTCGCCCAGCCGGCCGAGAGCCACAACTCCGGCCGCGAGTAGCCGCCATCGTTCATAAACTCCAGGTATTCGCCGCACGTCACCAGCCGGTATGCCAGCTCAAACGGCCGCAGCCAGACCTGGTGGCGCTCAAGCTCGTTGTCGAAACAAAATCCGTCACCCGAGAATCCAATCTCGCGCAATCCGCCTTCGATGTGCTCAAGACGAATTGGGACGGTCTCAGTGGGGTGCCCCAAAGCCTGCCCTGAGCCCGTCGAAGGGTTGCGATTAGGGGATATGGGAGACGAAGATGCCTCGTCCAGGCTTTCTCTAGCGGGAAGGTACGCCGGCCTCAGCGGGTTGGTGTGAAAGGCGTGCAGAATGTCGGTTAACAGCAACTCCTGGTGCTGCTCCTCGTGATTTACGCCCAACTCGATTCGGTCAAGTGCGGCTTGAGGCGCCCCGCGCTCAATGAGCCGCTCTATCGCCTCATCCACCTGCTCGCGATAGCGAAGAATCTCTTCCAGTCCCGGCCGCGAGAACGACGAGCGCAGCTTCTTCTCAGGAAACGCCGAGAATCCCTCGTAGTAGCTATTGAACAGCCAGGGAAAATCGGGGTTGAACACCCGGTATCCCGGCGCGAACTCACTCAGGATGAACGACTCAAAAAACCATGCCGTGTGGGCCAGATGCCACTTTGCTGGCGAGGCCTCGGGGCACGACTGCACCATCATGTCCTCGGGCGTGAGTGGGGCGCAGAGCTCCAGGGTGCGCCGCCGCACCTCGCGAAACCTCTCTACCGGACTCTGTGCCGGAACTGCCACAGCGGACTGGCTCGTTTCATGCTCCATAAACACCCCCACCCTCCCACGCTCAACAAAGTTTAGCGCCAGCCGGTCGATCCGGATTGAAACTCTCTTTGACCAATTCCCGGCCGGCCCGCCGCTCGCCGCCCCGGTGACTCTCGTTTTGCCTTTTCATCGCATTTGAATAGTGCTTTAATTGCATCCAACGGGCATCAGTACTTTCGATGCGTTCCGCCTGCTTTGCGAACTGGCAAAGCCAGGAGGGATTATGATCAGGTCCTCAGTTTTTTCTGCTCTCCTCGTTCCGGGGCTGATAACCGCCTTTCTGGCAACCGAACAACCGCGGACCGCCCAGGCTGCAGCGCAAGTTTCCTCCGCTGATTCGATTGAGGCTCAGGCCTTGCCCACGGCCCTGCCGCCGGCGCAGACGCCCGCGTCCACGCCGGCCCAGTCTCCCTCGCAGGCTCCGGCTGCTGCCGCAACGCCGGTTGGGAAAACACCCCTGCCACCCCCCAGTCCCGAGGACCTGGGTGACTCGCTCGCCATGCACCAGCGTTACCAGGCAGCCATTGCCGCCTACCAGAAAGCGCCGCAGACCGCGACCGTCTGGAACAAGATGGGCATCGCCTACCAGATGATGTTCAATGTGCGCGACGCTGCGCGCTGCTACCGTGAGTCGCTCAAGCTCGATCCCCATAACGCGCAGGTTATCAACAACCTGGCCACGATTTACGACTCTCAGAAGCAATACTCTGCCGCCGAACGTCTCTACCACAAGGCGCTCAGGATCAATCCCCAATCGGCGCTGGTTTACAAGAATCTGGGCACCAACCTGCTGGCCCAGCACAAATACAACCGCGGCTGGGACGCTTACCAACACGCTCTCACTATCGATCCGCAGATCTTTGCAGACCGGGGCAGTCCGCAGGTACAGAATCCTGCTTCGATCGCCGAGCGCGGTGCGATGAACTACTACATGGCGCTGGGGTGCGTTCGCATGGGGCAAACCGAATGCGCTCTGCAATATCTCCGCATGGCCCTGGATGAGGGTTTTACCAGTCCCAAGAAGGTCGCTGCCGACGTGGCATTTGCCAGCCTGCGTGACAATCCCGACTTCAAGCAACTGCTGGCTTCTCAGGTGGAGACCAAACCCGAGCAAGCCCGCTGAGAATTCCGGTGCGCCGGTCCCGGCCGGTCGTCCTCTAGTGCGGCAATTCCGTCTATTTCAACATGAAGATGCGCATCTGTTTCCGTCTCATTCCGGCGTTGGCGCTAGCGGTTGCAACGATCGCGGCCACTTCGGCTCAGGAATCAACCCCTCCACCTCCGGCCGGTCAAAACGGCGGAGGCGGTTACGGGCAGCGCGGGCCCGGCGGCGGATTTGGCGGAATGATGGGCGCGGGCCTGTGGGGCACGGTTACTGCAACTGCTGCTGACCAGTACACCATCAAGACCGATGCCGGCGACGTGTATACCGTGCATTTATCGGCCGATACGCGCATTTTGAAAATGCCCGCATTCCCGCGCCGCGAAGGCGGACAGGGCAATGGCGGCGGACAAGGCGCTGCGCAAGGTGGCGGGCAGGGGAATGGAAGAGGCGGCCAGGGTGGATGGCAGGGCCGCGGCATGGGTGGCAATCCTCCCCAGCAGCTCAAGCCCACTGACATCAAGGTTGGCGACGTCATCCAGGTGCGCGGCCAGGCCGACGAGGCTGCGAAATCGGTTCCGGCCACGGCCATCGTGCAGCTTGACCCGGATCGCGTGGCCCAGATGCGCGAGATGAATGCCAACTTCGGCAAGACATGGCTGATGGGCAAGGTCACCGCCATCGACGGAGTGAAGGTCACGCTGACGGGATCTCTCGATAATGCACCGCACAGCTTCGTCGCCGACGAGAATACGACCTTCCGCAAGCGCCGCGATCCTATTACTTTGGCCGATATTCAGGTGGGCGACGTGGTGCGCGCTGACGGCGCAGTGAAGGACGGCGTCTTTACCGCAACGGCGGTGAACAGCATGGGCGCGCCACCTGCCGGGAATCCAACAGTGCCGCGCGTTCCGCCGCCGCCCGGCCCGGCTCCTGCGCCAGCTTCGTCCTCACCGCATTAAACCTATTCCAGGCTCTGGATCGCAGTTCCCGGCGGGACGTCGACAACGAACTCGTCGTTGTCGAGCGTCTGGTTCTCAGTCAGGGTGAGCACCGTAAGCACGATCTGGTACGACTCGAGCGGCCGCTTGATGGTGATCGTAGAGGGATAGCTTACTCCATTAAAGTCCTGGTACCTGCCGTAGTAAACCTGGGTTTCAAGGTTGCCTCCGGCATCGTAAACATCCTCCTCGTAGGGCAGCAGGTCAGAGCGATGGAAGGTGACTACGCGTACCGGCTTCAGTTGCCGGCTGTCAGGAAGCGTGCGCATGATGCTCAGGAGATATTCCGGCTCCGAAAGCAGATGTTTCTTCTGCGGATCTTCGATGGTCTCAGTGTCGGCGGTCACTGAGTACAATTCGTCATGCGAGAGCCCGCGCATAGCCATCGCGTCAAAGAAAAACTCCGGCCGCATGTTTTCCAACTGGTTCGGCGACTTCCTGGTAAGCGTGTTCGGCCCTTTGACGGCCTTTTTCTGCGATGGAATGAAGAGGGTAAAGGTCTTGCCGTCGCTGGCCATGTCGAACATCTCAGTTCCCAGCAGGGGCACTCGCCCGTAGACCCGCAGCATCTCAGGCTTGCTCAGCAAAATCACACCCGGAATCGTCGGCATATCCCGGACCAAACCCTCTTTCGGCTTCTCCACGCTCGCCTGGAGTGTGACTTTCGCGGTGAGGGTTTGAAGTGCGTCCCAGTTTTTGTTGAGCCGCGCAACCAGTTCTTCGGCAGTGGCAGTCTGCACAACCGCAGGCGCTTTAGGCACCGGGAGCTTGCGCGTGGTGGGCAGAAGAGAACACCCGGAGAGCAATACGGGCAGCCCGAGTCCCCAGGCGGTAATTGCGGGGCGCATTCTCATCTTCCACCTGCCTTTTTCACGGCCCGGCGGTAGCTGGCTACTTCGCGATTGTGCTCGTCGAGGGTCTCGGCGAATGCTGAGTGCCCTTGCGCGTTGGCGCCGGCTGCCACAAAGTACAGGTAATTTGTGGATGCCGGATTCATGGCTGCCCGCAGCGACGGAACGCCGGGGTTAGCGATGGGTCCCGAAGGCAGACCCTGATGAATGTAGGTATTGTATGCCGTGTCGCGCTTGAGATCGCTCTGGTAGATCGTCCCGCGCCAGATGCCCTCCAACTCGAGGCCGTAAATCACGGCCGGATCGGTCATGAGCGGCATGTTTTTGTGCAGCCGGTTCTCAAAGACGCTGGCCACCAGCGGACGTTCGGAGTCAACCGCCGTCTCGCGTTCAACCAGCGACGCGACGGTCACCACCCGGTGAAAATTGTCGTTCAGGCCCAATTGCGCGGCAACCGCCCTGAAGCGCTTCACCATTGCAGCGGCAATCTGCCCAGGCTTTACATTGCGCGCAAATCGGTACGTGTCAGGAAAGAGGTAGCCCTCGAGGCTCCTGGCCCCCGGATCGATATCGGCAATCAGGCTGGTCTGCTGAACCGCTGCGTCGAGGAATTCCTGCCGGGTGCCGAACCCGCTTTGCTCGACACGCGCGGCGATATCGAAGATGTTCGAACCCTCAGGTATGGTCAGGGCGCGGGTGTAGGTGTCTCCGCGGGCGATTCGCGCATACACCTCAACCGCTGTCTCAGGGTGGTCGAAGCGATACTCGCCGGCACGCAGGGTTCCGTGCTTGAACAGGCGCAACAGGTCGAAGGCGTACTGGCTGCGCACCACGCCGTCCTTCTCAAGTTCCTGGCCGATGGTCAGGGTGGAAGAGCCGGGGTTCAGTTCCACAAACGTCTCCGATGAAGGCCCATATGGCGCAAACACCAGCCACGCCGCAGCGCCGGCGACGGCGAGCGCGACGACAAGCAGACCAGGAAGGAGCTTTGCCCCCGCCCGTCCTATTTTTCTCTTTTTCTTCGCTCTTCGCCTTGCCATGATGCCGGTCTGAATCCCTTTTTAGGCGTAGATTGAACCCGTCGGCCATGATCGGGCCGAACCTCCGGTTCCGGAGTCGCTATGCAGAGGAACCACGGAGCAAGGCGGCATTCTCCTCAGGAAAATGCCACCTTTCACTGAACCAGAAAGGGCACATGAACTCTGGACCCGCTCTAAGACGATTCTTCAATCATTTAGGACGCGAATTGGGCCCCTGGGGACTCTCTATCTTTTATTGTATCGGGTGCGATCCGATGTGCGGTGCGCGAGCGTCGCCGTTCGGCATAAGCTGATGTCATAGGCTGAAATTCAGGAGATCCCTCTGCCGGACCCGGCCCATCCCCGTTATCTCGCCCTCGATGTCGGCAACCGGCGTATCGGCGTAGCCGTCTCAGACGAGCTGGGCTTGACGGCGCAGCCCGTAATGACGCTCGAACGCAAACGCAACCCCCGCGAGGATCTGCGTTCGCTGGCGCGGCTGGCGCGGCGATACGTGGTGAGCGCGATTGTGGTCGGCGACCCGCTGCATCTCTCGGGAGAGGCTGGCCCTCAAGCGCAGAAGACTCAGGCCTTTGCAGCTGAGCTGGGCGAACTGACCGGGCTGCCGATCCATCTATGGGACGAGAGGCTGACCACCCATGAGGCCCATCGGATTCTCTACAAGGCCGGCCACCAGCGGCAGGAGCACCGCCGCATCGTGGACCAGGTGGCCGCAACATTGATTCTGCAGTCGTTTCTCGACGAGAAGCGCGGGGCCTCCTAAAAGGAGCCGCGCCCGCCCACTGCCGTATAATGGTCTTTCTGGAGTTAACAATCCAGGCGGACTGAGCTTCCTCGCCCGCAGCGGACCACGGATGCCCGAACACATCAAAAAAAAACTCCTCGACGAGATCAAGGCTCTTGAGTACGAGCTTGCTCATGAGTTGCCGGCCGAGATCAAGAAGGCCAGAGCACTGGGGGACCTGTCGGAGAATGCCGAGTACCACATGGCCAAGCAGCGGCAGGAGTTTGTAAATGCCCGCCTTGGCCAGCTCAAGAAGCGCATGGGCGAGCTCTCTCTCGTCAACCTCTCGAACATTCCCAGGGACAAGGCGGGATTCGGTTCGACGGTGGTGGTCTACGACTCGACCAAGGACGAGGAACTGGCCTACCGGCTGGTGACGAGCGAAGAGGCCGACGTTACCAAGGGACTGATTTCAACCACCTCACCCATCGGCCGCGGGATTGTGGGCAAGAAGGTGGGCGACGTGGCGGTGATCCATACACCGAACGGCAAACGCGAACTTGAGATTCTTAAGCTGACCACGATTCACGATGAAGCCGGCGGCGAAGGTGAAGAAGACGAAGCTGCTGCGGCCGGCGCCGCGCAGTAGTAAGAAGAACTAGCTGCTAGCTTCTAGCCTCTAGCTTCTAGCTCTTTCAAGAAAAGGCAACAGATTAGGTTCTAGCATGGAATGGCTAGCGGCTAGAAGCTAGAAGCTGGAAGTTTCAATGACCTGGACAAGCGCATTCGGCCGCGCCTGCGGTTGGCTGCTCGATCACATCGTGCATGGCCTGGCGCTCACCCGCATCAATCCCAACGTCCTTACCTTCTTCGGGCTGGTCATCAACATAGCCGCCGCATTCCTCTTCGGCCACGCCAACGAATCCAACGCCGACCGCATGTTTTTCTATGCCGGCATGGTCATCTTCGGCGCCGGCATCTTCGATATGGTCGACGGCCGCGTGGCGCGCCGCACCAACCAGGTGACCGTATTCGGCTCGTTCTTCGATTCGGTCATCGACCG
>Ga0326728_10000720_pt1 | contig 125565 bp, 108 predicted proteins | sample MB3enrmetagenome_FD_207602 | JGI IMG/M metagenome (GOLD analysis project Ga0326728, IMG submission 207602) | Lab enriched peat soil microbial communities from McLean, Ithaca, NY, United States - MB31MN | ecosystem: Environmental > Terrestrial > Soil > Wetlands > Peat | place: USA: New York...
GATCACCGGCACTAACCCCGGCGACTTCGCCCAGACCAACACCTGCGGCAGTTCGGTGGCGGCGGGAGCTAGCTGCACGATCAGCGTCACCTTCACGCCGACAGCCAGCGGTAGCCGCACGGCCTCAGTCAGCATTACCGACAATGCCAGCGGCAGTCCCCAGGCAGTCTCCCTCTCCGGAACCGGCACAGCGGCTGGAGCCACGCTCTCTCCCACCAGCCTTTCCTTTGGGAACCTGTCGATCGCCACGACCAGTGCAACTCAGGTGGTCACCCTGACCAACGGAAGCACCGCCGCGTTGAGCATCAGCGGCGTCACGATCGCGGGCGCCAACTCCGCTGACTTTGCCAACGTGGCAACCAACTGCAGCGGTTCGATCGCGGCGGGAGGGAGCTGCACGACCAGCGTCGACTTCACGCCATCACTAGCCGGCGCTGAAACCGCGTCACTCAGCTTCAGCGACAATGCCACGGGCAGCCCGCAGACTGTGAGCCTCTCCGGCACCGGAACTCACGGCGTACTTCTGTCGTGGAGTGCCAGCACATCGTCTGGGGTCACGGGTTATAACGTTTACCGGGGAACTACCTCGGGAGGAGAGAGTTCGACCCCACTGAATGCCACGCCGATTAGCGGGACCACTTTTGCGGACTCGAGTGTGACGGACGGAACGACGTACTACTATGTGGTGACGGCTGTCGGCCCGAATAACGAGCAAAGCGCAGACTCGAGCGAAACGGAAGCCACTGCACCGTAATTTTCCTGGCGACCGGACAAAAAATCATCCCTCGAACGGCCCAGCCCTTGGGATCCGCCTCTCCTCGAGGCGGTTGAACAAGGGCCGGACCGCCCCATCTTCGACGGCAAGCTTACCTCGCCAGATGCTGGCGCAAAGTCACTCCTACGTGAAGCCGTACTGGTACCCAGACTTCCGGAACAGGGGAGCGTCAAGGTGTCCGCGTGTCCCTACGCACAGGTAAAGATCAACGCTTGGGTAAAAAAACGCAGGACGCCGGGATTTCACACTGGAAGGATTTCTGGGCGCATCGAGGAAGGATGGAACGAAGAGAAATGCGAGGATTTTAGAACCTGCTCAACGGCAAAGAGGAACAGTGAATGGAGAGGTATTTGCACCGAGTTGGCGCGGGGGCGTTTTGAGTAGTTAGCGTGACTAGCACGCCGAGTTATGGCGCCAGCGATCAAGTAGGTAGAGACGTAAAAGCTCAGTTAGTATATCATCATATATGTATATTGTTATAAATACTCTCACTATGACTTGTGAATGGGCTCAATTAAGCGCTCGCCGAGGCACTTCACATCCAACCGGGAAGCCGCGTTTCCCTCGCGTATCCCACGCGCATACCGAAGTGGTACAGCAAGCATGCGCGAGGGCGTCAATCTTTTTAGCCGCCGTCGCCATGCTTACGCTTGCATCGCTTCCTTGCACGCTGGGCTTTTCCACGACGGCTGCGCCGCCGACGATCACCTTTTCTAGCCTGAGTCTCTCTTTTGGGTACGCGACCCTCGGCACGACAAGCGGCGCTGATTCCGTCAGGTTAATGAACACCGGCAACGCGGCATTGAACATCAAGAGAATCGCGATCACGGGCGCTGACGCCGGCGATTTCGCGCAGAGCAACAATTGCGGCAACTCCGTGGCGTCCGGAGCAAACTGTACGATCAGCGTGACATTTACGCCCAGCGGAATCGGAATGCGGAGTGGAACTCTCACCGTCACCAGCAACGCGGCAGGCAGCAGCCAAGCGCTCAGCCTTACCGGGATAGGGATAGCGCCGCTGCTCAACCTCTCTCCAACCTCTCTGTCCTTCGCAGCGCGTTCTGTGGGCACGACCAGTACGGCGCAAATCGTCAACGTAAGAAACGTCGGTCGGGTAGTGCTGAGCATTACCGCGCTGGCGATTACCGGAGCCGATGCGGGCGACTTCGCTCTGACCGACAATTGTCGCAGTTCCATTGCGCCGCAAAAAGGTTGCACTCTCAACGTCGCCTTTACGCCGAGGGCCAGTGGCGCCCGTACGGCCTCGGTCAGCATCGCCGACAATGCCGGCGGGAACCCCCAGACGGTCGGCCTTCTGGGGACGGGTCTTGCGTCTCCGTCCGGTACTTCGGGGACGGGTAGTTCGCCAACCGGCATCAGCCTGGCCCCCAGGAGTGTTTCTTTTGGAAGCCAACCCGTTGGCATCACCAGCGCCGCTCAGACAATCACCTTGAGCAATAACGGCAGCAGAGCCCTGAGCATTAGCGGACTCTCCGTCGGCGGCGCCAATTCTGGCGACTTTGCTGAGATTGCAGACGCTTGCGGTAGTTCGCTCGAGGCGAGCAGCACCTGTACGATCGGAGTGACGTTCACGCCCTCCAGCGCCGGGCAACGCACGGCTGCACTCAGCGTCACCGACAATGCCAGCGGCAGCCCGCAGACCACAAGCTTCACGGGCACGGGAACCCCAGACGTCATTCTGTCCTGGGGCGCGAGCCCGACTGCGGGGGTGGTGGGCTACAATGTTTACCGGGGAACCAGTCCGGGTGGGGAAAGTTCGACCCCGCTGAACCCAACGCCCATTGGCGGCACCAGCTATGTGGACGAGAACGTGACGGCAGGAACGACGTACTACTACGTCCTCACTTCAGTAGGCACAAATGGCGTGCAGAGCGCCCCCTCGAACGAGACCGAAGCACAGGTTCCAGCGTCCTAATCAGGTCTATCTCCTTCCTTATGGTCCGCATCGGTGGCAACGCCGGCGCCCTCGTTAACAAGAGGCTTCGCCTGCTTCCAGATGGAGTTTTCCCGGCCAGATGAATTTCTCTAGAAAATTTCTCCGGACACTTGACATTCTTACCGTGCCGGGGTAGTATCCGGGGTTCCCGGCTAACCAAAGCCGGGAGTTCAAATCGTTCCAGATGGACTTTGGAAGAGATGTAATTTCGAAAAGGCTGTGTCCATCCGGGACCCCTGGGCAAGAACATTCCCACAACTGAATAATGCAAGACAAGTGACCGTCGAGGCGTCGACGTGTTCCAACGAAGAGGCGAAGTGTAGCCCCGAAAGAAAGAACCGCAAAGCACTGAGACTTCACCCTGAGGGTACGTGTGTCCACTGGAGGGACACAAGGACAAGGATTGCAACCCTGCGGACGCCGGGCAACGTCAGGCTTGGTACGCCCACACGAAGGAACCCGGATTTCATACTTAGTAGGAATAATACTCTATATGTAAAGGAGCATTAAGACATATGATAATCAATAATAAAACAGCCCGAACGAACCTTAACACTGACCTTTCACCGCGGACCAGGAGAGCGTGTCAACTCAAAGCGCTTGACAGCCCGACAAGGACGCAGCTACCAGCGCGGGTGAAGGCAGCATTCCTTCCGTTAACACTCACCGCGCTTGCCATCTTCTGTGCTCCTTGTAAGGTGGGCCTTTCCGTGCCGGTGAACCTTTCTGCTTTCACCGTTAATTTCGGGTCCGTGACCGTGGGCATGGCCAGCGCGCCTCAGACAGTAGTACTGACGAACAGGAGCGACACCCCGTTGCGCATCACCCGCGTGGCGATCGCGGGCCCCAATGCCAGTGATTTCGCTATGTCCAACTACTGCGGCAGTTCGGTGGCGGCGGAAGGGAGATGCGACATCAGCATCACCTTCACCCCCGGCGCAATTGGCGCAGGCAGTGCAGCGCTCATTATTTTGGATAACGATGGTAGCCAGGCGTTGATCCTTCTGGGGCGGGGCGTAGCGGCGCCATCGATCAAGCTTTCGTCCCGCACCCTTTCTTTCGGGAACCAGTTACTGGGCACAACCAGCGCGCCTCAGACGATTTTGGTTCGAAATGCCGGCGCCGGCATCCTGAAGATAAGCAGAGTATCGATCACCGGGGTCAATGGCGGCAATTTTGCTCTGAGCAACGGCTGCGGGAGTTCGGTGGGGTCGGGAGGAACTTGCACGTTGAGGGTCGCCTTTACGCCTTCTGCCGACGGCGTCCGAACGGCTGCGATCGCTATTTCGGACGATTCCCTTGGCAGTCCCCAGACGGTGAGTCTTATCGGAACGGGCATCGGATCGGGGGGAGGCTCCGCCACGGGCACAGGGTCGGGAACCGGCACAGAACCGGGGTCTGGGACAAGCACTCCATCATCATCGGGGGTCAGCCTTTCCCCTAGCGATGTTTCCTTTGGAAGCCAACCTATCGCCACCACCAGCGCCGCTCAGACGATAACTTTGAGCAACCGCAGCAGTACAGCTTTGAGCATTGCCAGCTTGGGGATCTCAGGCGCCAATCCTGGCGACTTTGTCGAGATCGGGGACACCTGCGGCAGTTCGGTAGCGGCGGGTGGCGCCTGTGCGATAGGGGTAATGTTCTCCCCATCCGGCGCCGGGCAGCTTTCAGCCACGCTTAGCGTCACAGACAGTGCCAGCAGCAGCCCACAGGTCGCAAGCCTCACGGGCAGTGGAGTCCACGACGTAATTCTCTCCTGGGGGGCCAGTGCGCGCATTGGAATTTCGGGCTACAACATTTATCGCGGAACCAGCCCCGGGGGCGAAGGCTCGACGCCGCTGAATTCGGCGCCGATCAACAGCAACACGTATGCGGACGAAAATGTAACGCCGGGTACAACCTACTACTATGTCCTTAAGACTGTCGGTTCGGGGGGTGGGGAAAGCGCGCCTTCGAATGAGGTTAACGCGAAGGTGCCAAGCTCCTAAGCAGTCCAGCGGCATCGCCAAGTGAGCAATTTCGAGTCTGCGGTACTCGGTCGGTTTGCTCTAGCGGCGTTCTCCGCGCGCCCGGATTCCTTGAGAATTCGGGACAGGCGGTCAGAGACGGCCGCTACAAGAAATCAAACTGGCACACTACCAAGTCTCTTGTTTGCTTGACATTCGTATGGTGCTCGGATTAAGCTAGTCTGGCCCAGATAAGTTTATCCTGATTCGGCAGAGTAACGGCTACATGCGTGCCGGGGTGCGCAGGTGAGAGTTCGACTTTGCCAGGCAAAAAGGCAGTTTAATGCTTTCGCCGAATCTCTAACAACTTGCTGAAGAAGGTTTTGAGACCGTCTTGCTGGATCAAAGGAAGCAGCATGGCTCGTGTACCATCGGCCGCCCATGGAAGAGTCTGCACCTACAATTAACATCGTCATTTCAGATGACCACGCGTTATTTCGGGAGGGGTTGCGAAAGCTGCTGGAAGCTGAACCGGGGATAAGTATTGTCGGCGAAGCTGTCGACGGCGAAGAAACCGTAAAGCTAGTCGGCGAACTCAAGCCACATATCCTCCTGCTGGATCTGTCGTTGCCCAAGCTGAGTGGCTTAGAAGTCCTTGCAGAGCTGGGCAAACTGGAGATCAAGACTCGCACCATTATTTTGACGGCAGCGATCGAGAGGGAGCAGGTGATTGCGGCGCTGCAACTAGGGGTACGTGGGATAGTTCTGAAGCATTCCGCGCTCCAGCTTCTTCTTAAGAGTATCCGTTGCGTTAACGAAGGCCAGTATTGGGTTGGGCAAGAGGGCGTTTCGGACTTAATCCACGCACTTCGCCGGATGAAACCCTCTCACAGCGCTTCAACTGCCGGACGAAACTTGGGCCTCAGCTCCCGTGAAATGGAGGTTATAGCCCTTATCGTTGCAGGCTATACGAACAAAGATCTGGCGCGCGAACTAGGTATCAGTGAGAATACCGCCAAACATCACCTGACCAATATATTTGATAAGTTGGGCGTTTCCAACCGCTTGGAGCTCGTCCTCTACGCTGTCGACCATGAGCTGGTGAGCGGCAGTTAGTTCCGGAGATTTACCTTGCTTTCTCCGACTGACAACTGAGTCGAATGTCACAGGCTGTGGCGCCGTGAGATGCCCGCCACGTCAGGGAGTAGCACCTGATGGTGCTAGTAGCATGGCCACCAGAGGTGCCATTTCGATGATACCATTGGGCCATTGTCAACATTTCAGGGCTGAGTAAACTTAGACCATGCAGTAGCAAGAGTTGGTAAGCACCAACTGGGCGCTTCTGCGTCTTTGGCGGAATCGGAAAAGATCAACCAGGATTGACACAAATTATGTTGGACGCAAGAGGCGTTGTTAGTCTGAGTGAAAAGACGAGGGCCCAGCGCTTCGAATTGCAGATCCCGTTGCGGTATCGAAACGACGGTGAGGGCGACTGGCATAAAGGCACCACCAGAAACATCAGTCGTTCGGGGGTGCTATTTCACGCTGAGGATTGGGCTGAGCCCCGTAGTCACCTCGAAATGACTTTGCTACTTCCCAGGGAAAAGGGAGTTGACCGTGCTGCCGAAGTGGTTTGTCGAGGCACAGTCATGCGATCAGATCGGGGGGCAAGCGAGGAAGGCGGCCCCCTCATCGCGATCAGGTTCTCTCATTATCGGCTGGTTCGACCCCCGGATGGGCGACGGCTGGACCGTACCACCCATCACTGATTGGGACAACACGGTTTTTGCGCGCGGACTCGTTGTTCAGCGGCAGAGCTTGCAGGTGCCAAGACCAACTGAGAGCTGCACCGGGTGAAGACGCTGGCAGTTTGGTGCTGCGCGAGTTCGGGCGATTTTACGGATTTCAACTTAGAAAGAGTGAGCCGAGGCTTACAGAAAAGGTGTTCTGTAAGTCACAGGGCGGAGCTTTATGGTCGTCGATCCTCTTAGTGCAGTGGCATTCCTGAAGCGCTGTATGTCCCCAGGAACTCAGGAACGGCGGTCAGAGACCGCCGCCACGGAAACACCTGGGAAAGGGCAGCTCCGCACCCACTGAAGGTCTCTGCCAGTATCCTGTTTCATTTCCAAATCTTTCTCCGCCAAAGGTTCTCTTCGCCAGTCCAACCCCCAGTCCTCAACGAGCCAGGCGAGCAAACGCGTTGCGATGAGGGGCACCCTGAAAAGGACAAGACACTTTCATTCCTGCGGTCATCATGGGCACTAAAACAACAAACCATAACCCTAATCGTGCAAGGCGTTTTGCGCTTCATTTGCAGGTATATTTTCGCCAGCCGCACAGTACGACATGGCTGGAAGGGACGACGGAGAACATCAGCTACACCGGGGTGCTCTTTCGGTCCATCCATCCCCTGGATCCGGAAACCATGGTCGAGTTGAGGCTGCAACTCGCCATCGGAACTAAGCCAAACCCAGCCGCGGAGATTCGCTGTAAGGGTGCGGTGGTCCGTGTCGAGCTAAGGGATGGGCCGGAGACTCCGATCGCGCTTGCCGTGGCGATCAGGGATTACCGGATCGTTCGCCGGGCTATGTTAAGCGGAGGACCAGTGGACATGCCCAAGCATCCTCCCGCAACGGCCAAAGTAGGGCGGCGCCCACAATGACTGGCAATCGAGCGCGTGCGCAGCGAGGAACCAATCGGCGCGGACAGACAACGGAGCAGCCTTTGCACTCCTTATCCCGCGACGTGTCGCCCTTGCGCTTTCATTGCCGGCTAGTTCGGCTCGAGTTCAACGTGCGAACGGCAACTTATGTAACGGCACTCTCTGAGCGCCGTGATTCAGGATCGTCGGTCAGAGACCGACGCTACAATCTGCCTGAATTGAATTTCTGTATGGATGAGCGTAATCTAGAGAAAGCGAAGTAATTCGATGGGGACTAAACAGCGGAGTTATAGGCATTCTGGACTCGTGGTAGGGACTAGTCTCGTACTATCTATTATTACGATTCAGGGAGCGGTTTCTGCAATCGCGGCTGAAACACTTGAAGGCGCGAAAACTGATTGGTTGGCGCAACGTGGGTCGGAAACGGCCGCTAAGCCAAGCACGCCTCCCGCCAACCATGCGGCGGATGACTACGTCATCGGACCTTCCGACGTCCTGGCAATTGATGTATGGAAAGACACCGAGCTCACTCGGACCATCACCGTACGTCCTGACGGCAAGATATCCCTCCCGCTGGTGGGCGAGCTAGACGTCAATGCTTTGACGGCTAAACAGGTGCAACAGTTGATAGTCCAGCGGCTTGCGGAGTACATCTCCAATCCGCAAGTAACCGTGATAGTGCAAGAAGTGAAGAGCCAGACGTACGTGATCGTTGGCAAAGTCACAAAGCCGGGGTCGTATGAACTGGGGAAGCCCACGACCGTGCTCGACGCCATCGCTATTGCCGGAGGCTTTCTTGATTTTGCCAAGGTCAACAAGGTGAAAATCATAAGGCCGAGGGCAGGCGGTCAACCTGAGACGCTCTATTTTGATTACAAACAAGTCATTAAAGGAAAGAAGACCGAGCAGAACCTGGCTCTCAGGAACGGCGACACCATTGTGGTGCCTTGAGGGAAAGTTGCGCACCCTCAACACGAGGAGGTAGAAGTCATTGCCCGAACAAGACGAGAAACTTGACGTAATTCTAGACAGATTTCTGGGCATCGTCATCAGACGGCGCTGGTGGGTGCTTTTGCCTGCTACGGTCATTGCTCTTGCTGCCGCCGTGATTTCTTTCTTGCTTCCCAAGCATTACGTATCAGAGGCGACAATCCTGGTAGAAAGCCAGCAGGTGCCTGAGCGCTACGTCACTGCCAATACGACCACCGATCTTGGGGAAGTGCTGCTGGTTATGACCGACGCAATTCTCTCCCGCACTCAACTACTCCAGATTATCAACGAAGCCGGTCTGTATCGGACGGAGAGGAAGCGCTTGGTTCCCGAGCAGCTCGTCGAGCTGATGCGAAGCAATATCACGATTGAACCCATGCAAAAAGTCCCAACACCAGAACCCAAAGGCTTAAATGCCTTCAAGATTTCTTTCACTGGCGATGACCCGTACTCGGCGCAGGCTGTGACCAAGCGGCTTACTACACTTTTCATTAATGAAAACAACGAATCCCGTGAAGAGCAGTCAACCGGGACAACGAAGTTTCTGGCCGACGAACTCGCGACTGCGGAAGCGGATTTGAGGCAACAGGATATCCGGGTGCGCGACTTCAAGATGACTTACCTGGGCGAACTGCCTGAGCAGCAGGCTGGAAATCTGGCCATCCTAAACGGGTACCATCAACAACTCCAGAACACCGAAGCGGCTCTTGGCAGGGCGCGCGAGCAGCAGGTTTATTTGCAGTCCTTACTGTCGCAGTACAAAGATCTTGCGGCTGCCGGGGTCACGGTCTCCGGGCTACCGACGGCCAGCCCGACGGATACGATCAAGGCGGAGTTGGCTCGCCTGCAGAATCAGAAAGCCGATCTTCTGAGCCATGGGTACACAGATAAATATCCGGACGTAGTGAAGACCAATGAGCAGATCAAAGAGACGGAAGCGTTGTTAGCAGCGGCGTCGGAGGCTCCGGAACCCGCCAAGGACGAAAACGTCAAGAAGACCACTAATCCGGCCAAACCTACGGAACGAGATTCGGCCATGGCGCAACTCAACAGCCAATTACAAGCGAACAGTATCGAGATCGCGAATGACTTAGCGAACGAGAAGCAAACTCAGTCCCAGATTGAAGAGTATCGGCACCATCTAAACTTGACGCCGGTTCGTGAGCAACAACTCAATGATCTGCTGCGCGGCTATGACGAGGCCAAGAAACACTATGATGACTTGATGGCGAAGAAGACGGAATCCGAGTTGGCAACCAGCCTGATCAAACGCCAACAGGGTGGGCGATTCCGCATCATTGACCAACCCAGCTTTCCGTTGAAAGCCGCCAGTCCGGCTCGTGGGAAAATCAGCCTGGCTGGATTAGCGGCAGGAATCGCGGTTGGATTGATGCTGGCATTCTTTGTTGAGGCCAGGAAACACGCGCTCCGCGATGAACGGGATCTGAGGCGGATTTTTGCTTTCCCCTTGATGCTTGGAGTGCCGCTGTTGCTGAGTAAGGTTGAGGTACGGAGGCGGTCGCGCGTAGCGGTGCTCGAGTGGTTCGGGGGGGTTGTATTGTGTATGTTGATAGGCGCAACTGAATTCTATGTTTATTGGCGAGGTTAGGAGAGTGGGAACAACCCCGTCCTCCGCTTTGACAATGGGAACACTTAAGGGAGCTGGTAACCGTTATGCCTGACCGCGCGCTTAAGACTGGGATCGAACCTGAGGAGGACTTTACCTCCCTTACGCCGGAAGAATCTCTACCGGCCTGGGAGGGGGTTGATTTTTGTCTTCCAGTGGGAATGGAAGTGTGCACTGTTTCCGCGGAGACCCGCGCGGTTGTGTACGACGATCCGACAAGTGCTGGAGCAGATAAGTTCCGATTGGCGCAGCTACGCCTCAAGAGCCTCCAGGCAGCGAGGAGGTTGAAAAGCGTCCTTATTACCAGCCCTCTGCCAGGGGATGGAAAGAGCACGATCGCTTTGAACCTGGCTACCGTTTTGTCGGAAAACGGAACCGTCCCCGTGCTCCTGCTCGAGGCCGATGTCTATCGACCGACGCAGGTCAAGAGACTGGGTCTCAAGCCGTGGGCGGGATTGACGGAGTGCTATAGGCGCGGCGAGGATCCGATGCTGGCGATGCGGCGAATCAACCCTCTGGGTTTCTATTTGTTGCCTGCAGGGCAACCGGTGGAAGATGGCACCAGTCTTCTTCAGTCGAACTTCACTTCGCAACTGCTCAGTAGCCTTTCTTCGAGTGCCTTCAAGTGGATTTTGATTGATTCAACCCCCACAACCCCGGCTGCGGAGGTCCTTGCCCTCAAGGAAAGGACCGACGCCACTTTGCTTGTGGTGCGGGCAGGGAAAACACCACAGGAAGCCATTGAAGAATCTGTTTTGAGCTTGGGGCGCGATCACATAGTCGGAATCATCCTCAATGGCATAGAAGGGCTCAATCGAGCGTATTCCAAGTATTACGGGTACGGGTATCGAAAATCGGATGCTCGTACGAAGCCGACCAAAGCCCAGAAGCTCGAGGGCTTGAGGCTGAACGAACATTCAAAGTAACTTCCCACATCCGTTCACCGGTTTTTGGTGGGCCCTAACCTGGCTTGGGCCGCAGTGATGTTCTATCTTTTACACGTTCCTGGGAGACACGCCTCGCTTTTTGATTGCGCGTTGGACACGTTTCTCGCCTCTCGCGCAACGCTGCTGCCCTGCACCCAAAAACAGCTTTCGCTGATGAAATCGACAAGGCCTTCCAGTTGAAATGATAAACCAGAACCCCCTTCGAGCCGCCCGGAGTCAACACGCGAAGCGCGCCGGTCGCTTCTGTGCAACACTACTATGCACCCTGATTCCCTTTTTGACTCTGGTCGCTTTGTTCCCCGTCTCTCTAGCGGCGCAAGTTACTTCGCAGACCGCACAGGACACTTCTCAAGCGGTCGTGTATGGCGGGGCAATTCAGACCCCGCTGTTATTCGAGGGCGAAGCGGTGCGGACGAATCAGGTATCCCTCAGCCTGGGCGCCTCAGGCCTTTACGACGATAACGTCCTTGGAGACAACTCCCGACGCCTCGGCGATGAGGCGGTTTCTTTCAATTCCCATCTCGGCGTTGCGAAACAGTCCGAGAACTTGATGCTCAAGTTCGATTACACACCCTATGTCGTTTTATACCGGCAAGTTGATCAGTATGACCGCGCTAACCACGCAGGGAATCTCAACTTGGCCTATCGGTTGACCTCGCGAGTCATTTTGGATTTGCACGACACCATCAGTTATCAGAACGGAGTGTACCCAGCCCTCACCGGAGACCAGATCTTGTCCGGACCCCCATCGCCTACTGCCCTGGATCAGATGATCATCCCGTACACGACCCGAATTCTGTCAAACGTGGCCGGACTGGATCTCACCTTTGTAAAGAGCCGTCGCACGTCGCTTACCTTCTCTGGAGGCTACAACGAGATCAAGTATGGAAGCCAAGCCGCCGGTCAGCCATTGTATAACGGCAACGGATTTAGCGGGAGCTTAACGCTTAAATACCGTGCGACTGAGCATACAAGCTTCGGTATACTCCTGCTTCATCAAGATACCACCTATCAGGGAGGCCAGATTTTTGGCAACCGGCAGCGCTCACAAGTTGAAAGCGCGCTTCTTTCTGTGGGCTCCCGGCTATCTCCGAGCGTCGCCGTTACCGTTTTCGGTGGACCGCAATACGTCCGCATAATAGGCCAGCCCTCTGCGGAAGGTGGTATCGAAGGGTACTTTCAAGGCTCCGGCGGGGGGAGCTTCACTAAGGAAGTTCGAAAGACTGCCCTGGTTCTATCATTCCACAGGGCTGTTTCCGGGAGCGGTGGGCTATATACATCCGTGTTAAGCACCAATGCAACTTTTGGGGTTCGCCGGCGTCTGGTTGGACACTGGGAAGCCGACTTTCACGGCGGCGCCGCACAACAGGACGCCTCGCTCTTTAAGCTTGCCAATGCTAGGACTGACGGCCTGATCGGAGGATTGAACATCAGTCGGCCGTTCTCTCATGGCTCTGTGTTCCACATTTCCTACGAGAATATGCACCAGTTGACCAAGGGCAATCTGCCGATCAGCGCCAACTTTGATCGCGATCAAATTGCAGTAGGTATCGACTACCAATTTAAAGCCCTTTCCTTAGGGCGCTAATCCAATAACGCAATTAGGCCCCGATCCCAAGCCACATTACCCTGCCAAACCTGCACGAGAGGACAAATGCGATGATTTGGGGAATTCTCCCTGTAACGAGACCCCGGAAGACGAGCCCAGATCGTAGGCCAGAGTTGAACTCCACGAATGGGAAGGCTGGCCGTGAGGAAGATGGCACTTTTGTGTTCGAGTCTGAGGAGATGTTTAGGAAAGTGCTGTCGTTAGAGAGAAAAAGGTGTGAGCGTTCTCGCCAGCGCTTCGTACTCATGCTCTTGCATACAGACCAACTCCTCCAGGGTGAAGGGCGACAGGCGGTTCTTGACTCCATAACAAAGGCGCTTTCGGTGTCAACCAGGGAAACGGATCTACATGGCTGGTACAAAAAGGACCTGGTGGTTGGGGTCATCTGCACTGAAATTGGTTTGGGGAGCATAACCTCTATACTCAATGCCCTGCACTCGAGAGTCTGCGCCGCCCTGCGAAATAACCTAAGTCTGGAACAAATGAACACAATTCATGTCTCCTTCCACGTGTTCCCGGATAACTTGGATCTCGAAAACGGCGGGCGTACCGCAGACAAGAGTCTCTATCCCGATTTGACCCCGCAGAACCCTTCCGCCAAGGCCGCGGAATCGATCAAGAGAAGCATCGACATCATCGGCAGTTTCTGCGCTCTCGTCTTGCTGTCTCCCCTGCTCATCATCATTGCAATAGTGATCAAGGTGACATCGAAAGGACCCATCCTTTTCAAGCAGCAAAGGATGGGGCGGTATGGTGCCCGGTTCACCTTCCTGAAGTTCCGATCCATGTACTTCCAGAGCGATGCGAAGATTCACCAGAATTACGTCCGGCAATTCATCTCTGGGAAGAATGAACAGGCGCAGCCGGGCGCGCACCACGGCGTCTACAAAATCAAGGACGACCCGCGCGTAACACCCATTGGGCGATTCCTGCGGAAAACCAGCTTGGACGAGCTGCCTCAATTCGTTAACGTGCTCAAAGGGGAAATGTCCCTGGTTGGACCGCGGCCGCCAATTCCCTATGAGGTTGAGACGTACGAACTGTGGCACCGGCGTCGCTTCTTGGAGGTAAAACCTGGCATCACAGGCTTGTGGCAAGTCGAAGGTCGAAGTCGAACGAGATTTGATGAGATGGTTCGCTTGGACCTCAAGTACGCGAAGACATGGTCCCCTTGGCTAGACATCAAGATTCTTATGCGAACACCTACCGCAGTTCTGCGTGGAGACGGAGCGTACTGATTGGGCAGTCGAGGACACTAACGTAAGGAGGAGAACATGATCCGTGTCGGCGTCATCGGGTACGGTTACTGGGGGCCGAATATAGTGAGAAACTTCCAGGGCCTCGATTCAGCCCAGGTTGTCGCCATATGCGACCGAAGCCTGACCGCTCAAAAGCGCGCCTTACGCGCATTCCCCTGCGGAGAGGTTATTTCCGAGGCTAATGAAATCCTGCGTTCCCCGAATGTTGATGCCGTGGCCATCATCACTCCGGTTTGGACGCATTTCGACCTAGCCAAGGAGGCGCTGGAGAACGGGAAACACGTATTCGTCGAGAAACCCTTTACCGCCAGTTCGGCCCAGGCTGAGGAACTGATCGAGTTGGCCGAGAGGAAAAACCTCAGGATCATGGTGGATCACACTTTCCTATTTACGGGTGCGGTGAAGAAGATTCGCCAACTGATCGATCAAGGGGAACTTGGCGACCTCTACTACTACGACTCCATGCGCGTCAACCTAGGCCTATTCCAGCACGACATCGATGTGATTTGGGATTTGGGCCCGCATGATTTATCCATCATGGACTACCTCATCCACAAGGAACCCGAGGCGATCGTCGCTACAGGTGAGACGCACTTGAATGGCCATGCCGATGTGGCGTTTATAACCGTCTATTTTCCGCAGCGAACGATAGCTCACATCAACGTCAATTGGCTCTCTCCCGTGAAGATCAGGACTACGCTCATCGGGGGCGAGAAGAAGATGGTGGTGTGGAACGATTTGGAAGCCGACGAGAAAGTCAAGATTTACGACAGAGGCGTTCAAATCGGGAGCAAAGAGGGCGTTTATGAATTGCTGGTCAGCTACCGAACGGGAGACATGTGGGTCCCCAAGATCGAGCAGACTGAAGCACTGAAGGTCGAACTGGCACACTTTATAGAGTGCATTGAGAAAGACCAAACGCCCATTAATGACGGCGTGGCCGGCTTGCGCGTCGTCAAAATGCTGGAAGCAGCGGGGGAATCTTTGAAGCTGAGGGGAGAAACCGTCCTGGTATGAGCGACTATGTGTGCATAGCGCCGGATGTGAGGCTGGGGCAGAACGTTAGGCTCTCAAAATTCATCAACCTCTACGGCTGCGAAATTGGCGACGAGACGAAGATCGGGGCGTTTGTAGAGGTGCAGAAAAACGCCAAGATTGGACGAAGGTGCAAGATCTCGAGTCACACGTTTATTTGCGAGGGAGTGACCATCGAAGACGATGTATTTATCGGCCACAACGTGACGTTTATCAACGATGTCTACCCACGGGCCACCAGTCTAGGCGGGGGCCTACAGACTGAGAAAGACTGGAAAGTTGAGCCTACCCTGGTCAAGAGGGGCGCTTCGATTGGATCGGGATCGACGATTCTCTGCAAGGTGACTATTGGAGAGAACGCCATCGTCGGGGCAGGCAGCGTGGTTACCAAAGATGTTCCTGCTAATGTGATCGTAGCTGGAACGCCGGCTAGATTCTTCCGCTCCCTGGACGAGACGGTCACGGAGGCAGAAGTTCATGGAAAGTCCTAGCGTCCCCTTTCTCGACCTCGTCACTCCTCATCGGGAGCTGAAAAACGAGCTGGTAGCGGTTTTCGAGCAAGCCTTGGAATCAGCGGGGTTTGTCGGCGGGCCCATGGTGGCGGGTTTTGAAGAGGACTTCAGCCGATTCTGCGGCGCCCGATATTGCGTTGGGGTGGGGAGCGGAACGGATGCTGTGCGTTTCGCGCTGATCGCCGCGGGCGTCAAGCCGGGCGACGTTGTGGTGACCGTTCCGAATACTTTTATTGCTACGACGGAAGCTATTAGCCAAGTGGGGGCCACGCCAGACTTCGTGGACGTTGACGAGCGCACTTACAACATGGACCCCGACCAGCTTCGCAAGTATCTCCAGGTAAAGTGCAGTGTCGACGGGACCACTGGCTTGGTTCTCAACAAAAGGCTAGGCAGGCCGGTAACGGCTGTCGTCCCCGTCCACCTTTACGGGCAGCCAGCGGACATGGATCCCATTCTGGATATTGCCGAGCGTTTTCGCCTCCGGGTGGTCGAAGATGCCTGCCAAGCCCACGGGGCCGAGTATTTTTCGCGTAAACAGAACGGCTGGAAAAAGGCGGGAGCCATGGGCAAGGTTGCGGCTTTCAGCTTTTATCCGGGAAAGAACTTGGGGGCCTGCGGCGAAGGTGGAGCGGTAACGACGAACGACGAGGAGATTGCTCGCCGGGTGCAAATGCTCCGCGATCACGGCCAATCACGAAAATACGTTCACGATGGGGAAGGTTACAACGGCAGGCTGGACGCCATTCAAGCGGGAATCTTGCGAGTAAAGCTGGGGCATCTTGCGAAGTGGAACGAGGCGCGCCGCCGGGCGGCGGCGCGCTATCAGGATATGTTCGAGGCGGCTGGGGTGGAAAAGCTCATTTGGCCAGTCGAACCGACTTGGGCAAGGAGCGTGTACCACCTGTATGTGATCCGCGTGTCGAACAGGGATGCGCTGATTAGCCACCTCGCCGCCGCCGGGATCGGCAGCGGCATCCACTACCCGGTTCCCCTGCACCTCCAAAAGGCCTACAAGTCGTTCGGATACAAAGCAGGTGATTTCCCGAATACGGAAAAGCTTGCTTCTGAAATCATTTCGCTTCCGATGTTTCCTTATCTCACTATGGAGCAGCAGGAACACGCGGTTAGCGAAATTAGGGACTTTGCCCTCGCGAGAGAGAGCATGGAAGTGCGAGGGGTGTATGCCGTCTAGAGAGAACATCATGCCCACAGCAGAGAACTGCATCGAAATCAGAGTCGGGGGACGGTGGACCAAGGTCCCGGCTGTGGATGTTAATGGTAAGAAAGTGTTCACCAGAGGAAAATGGCTGAAGATAGCTTACGTCCGCGCCGAAGAAATGATGGAGACGGAGCTGGAAAACCCCGAACTGTACATAAAGACGCTCAAGGATCATGGAAATCATACGTTACGGGCCGACGTCTTTACCTTTGGGCAAAAACTCCCGGCAACGCATCCAAAATATCCGTATCCCATGGAACCGGAGAGTGTTGCCGCCATCCACTTAGCTAGCTTCAAGGAGTGGTGGGAAAGCCTCTCGCAGGAAACCCGCAAGAACGTGAGAAGGTCCCAGAGGCGTGGCGTGGTGGTGAGGACCACGGACTGGAATGAAGATCTGATTCAGAGAATCCGGCAAGTGAACGATGACTCTCCTTTGCGGCAGGGGATGCCAAATGCTTACTACGGCAGAAGTTTCGAGGAGACCAAAAAGCTCTATGGCGAGTTCATTGGCCGATGCGACTTCATTTGCGCCTATTTCGGAGATGAACTGATAGGCTTCCTGCATCTGGTGTATCGAGGAGAGATCGCATCCATCTTGAACCTGACCACGAAGCCAAGCCATTTTGACAAGAGACCCGCCAACGCTTTAGTGGCTAAGGCGGCGGAAATTTGCGAAGCAAAAGGCATCGCATACATTTCGTATGGCTTATATAACTACGGAAATAAGCGCGACAATCCTTTACGTGAGTTCAAGATCCGTAACGGTTTCCACGAGATCCTCGTACCCAGATTTTTCGTGCCCTTGACGCGATGGGGAAGGCTCTGTATGAAAGCGAAACTTCACCGGGGCGTTATCGGCATTCTCCCCCATCCGGTGATCACGATCGGTTTGGCCGCGCGCGCTCGATGGTACAATTTCAAGGCTTTTATGAGCCGGTGTAGCTCAAGGTCAGAGCAGCCGAATCGTAATCGGCAGATGGAGCGTTCAACTCCTCCCGCCGGCTCCAAGACCTAGCCCGGATGAGACCTTCCCCCCTGAGAACCTGCTTCCCATCTAATTACGATCTTACCACCCTGATCTAGAGGGATCGGACATGCCGGGTATCGTCGGTCTGATAACCAGAATGCCGCGCGAATGGGCGGAGCCGCAGTTGTTGCAGATGCTGCAGACTCTTCGCCATGAGTCTTTTTACAGGAACGGCACATGGATGAATGAATCTCTCGGTGTCTATGCGGGCTGGGTGGCTCGCCAGGGAGCCTTCGCCGAAGATATGCCGCTCCACAACGAGGACGGGGACAGAACACTGCTTTTTTCTGGCGAGGAGTTTCCCGACCCGAGCATCCTTACAGCACTTCGGCAACACGGACATGCAGTTGCGCCAGAGGGACCGTCCTATCTGGTGCACCGGTACGAAGAGGAGCCGGGCTTTCCCAAAGGATTGAACGGCCGGTTCCATGGTCTGGTGGCCGACCGCAGGCTTCAAAAGGTCGTGCTTTTCAATGACCGCTTCGGTTTGCAACGGGTTTATTACCATGAAGCGAAGGAGGCTTTTTACTTTGCCGCAGAGGCAAAGGCTATCCTAAAAGTTCGACCGGAGTTGCGTAACACTGATTCGCGCGGACTTGGCGAATTCATCGTCTGCGGCTGCGTGCTCGAGAACCGGACTCTATTTCCTGGCATCCATGTCCTGCCGCCCGGCTCAGCTTGGCTTTTCCGGGACGGAACGCTCGAGAAGAAGGCCGCCTACTTCGAGCCGCGTGAATGGGAGGAACAGGAACCGCTCAAGCCTGAAGCATATTACGATTGTCTTCGAGACGCGTTTGTGCGTGGTCTGCCACGCTATTTTAACGGGAACGAGCGTGTCGGAGTCTCGCTTACGGGCGGCCTGGACACCCGTATCATCATGGCTTGGCGCACTGCACCGCCCGGCTCGTTGCCTTGCTATACCTTCGGCAGCATGTACCGGGACAACGAGGACGTACGTCTGGCGCGGAAGGTCGCAGAGATTTGCGGTCAGTCCCACCAGGTCATCACTACCGGCGAGGAGTTCCTCTCACAGTTCCCACATTATGCGGAGCGCTCCATCTACCTCACGGACGCCTGTGTGGACCTCAGCCGCTCGCCTGATCTCTACGTGAACGAGAAGGTTCGAGAGATAGCTCCGGCGCGGATCGTCGGAACATATGGCAGCGAAATCCTCTTGCACGCCGTGATGTTCAAGGCGACTGACCCTGCTGCTGGGGTGGTCCAGCCCGAACTCTTGCCTCAGATTCGTGCTGCGAAAGAGACCTACGATACAGTCCGTCGAGTCCATCCCGTCACGTTCGTCGCTTTCCGCCAGTCGCCTTGGTACCATTTTGGCTGGCTTGGTCTGGAGCAAACGCAGGTAACCATTCGCACGCCCTATCTCGACAATGATCTAGTCAATACCGTGTACAAAGCCCCTGGATCCGTCGCAATCAACGAGGAAGCGAGGCTGCGTCTCGTCCGGGAAGGAAGCCCCGCCTTGGCTCGGCTGCACACCGACCGTGGCGTTGGCGGCCTCAACAGTTTGATCGCTCGCGGCTGGCTAGAGTTCTCATTCAAGGCTGAGTATGCCTACGATGTTGGAATGCCTCAGTGGGTTGCGCAACTCGACCACTTGTTTGCGCCACTTCATTTAGAGCGTCTTTGGCTTGGCCGCCACAAGATTTTTCACTTTCGTGTGTGGTATCGCGACCAGCTAGCGAAATACGTCCGGGAGATGCTCTTCGACCGGCGCTCACTTGAGCGGCCGTACCTCGCGCCGGAAGCGGTCCAAACCATTGTTAACGGACACCTCAAGGGGGATCGCAATTACACTACCGAGATTCACAGGCTGTTGACCCTGGAGCTGACGCACCGGCTCTTTCTGGATTCGAGATGACACTGACACAATCCGCAGCCGGGTTCTCTGCGGCGACATTTGAGACACTACCCTTGGCCAAGGAGAAAACTCTACAGGCGATTCTCCGATTTGTCGAGTGGCTTGACCATTACGGCGAGCTTTCGTACGACTGGCAGGGGTTTTACGCTGGCCGTTTTGGGCGATACGCTAAGGCTCTGTACTACAGGAAGCCAGCGCTCGGAATTTTGGCTGTATCTCCAATGGTGTTTTGCGAAGCATTCGTTCCATCGGCTCGCAGGCTGTTCTGGAAGCCTCAGCGATTTCCCATCGCGGATGCCCATTTTGCCATGGGTTTCTTTTTCCTCGCGCAGATTCTCAAACGAGAGCAATACTATAAGCGGGGAGTCCACTTTCTCGAGATTCTCGAACGGACTCGATGCCCAGGCTACGCTCACCACGGCTGGGGATACCCGTATGACTGGGAAACGATGCGCGGCACCATAAAGGAGGGGACGCCGCTCATCACCACGGTTCCCTATGTATATGAAGCCTTCAAACAGGCTTACCAGATCGACAAAGGCGAGAGGTGGCTCCGAATAATGCAGTCCGTCGCACAACATGGGCTTCAGGACTACGTGGATTTTGAAACCTCCCCCATCGGCTCGACCTGTTCCTATACTCCGGACCCGGCGGACTCAGTGGGGGTCGTCAACGCGAACGCTTATCGAGCTTTTCTCCTGACGAGTGCGGCATTAGATTTCTCAGACGAACGGTACCGGAAAGTGGCTGAGCGAAATCTGAATTTCGTCCTCGAGTCCCAAAATCCCGACGGCTCTTGGTATTACGCCAACGATGGCAAGAGAGATTTTACCGATCATTTTCACACGTGTTTTGTCTTAAAAGCACTGGCAAAAATCGAACTACTTACTGGGGATCCCCAATGCACTAGGGCTATTGAAAGGGGGGTCGACTACTACGTCACGAACTTGTTTGACGAACGCGGTTTGCCCAAACCCTTTTCGCGCCCCCCTCGCTTGACACTTTATCGCCGAGAGTTGTACGACTATGCTGAGTGCGTCAACTTAGCCGCCCTGCTGCGTGGCCGTTTCCAACAGCTTGACGAAATCCTGGCGACCGTTCTCGACGAATTACTCACTGTATGGCAAAAGCCCGACGGCTCCTTCCGCAGCCGTCAACTGCTCCTGGGTTGGGACGACACCCCCATGCACCGCTGGGCCCAATCACAGATGTTTAGGAGCCTTTGCCTCTTGCTCTATGCCAATGCTCAGGGCCATAATTCCGAGTTTCTAACAGAGAAGCTTGCTGAGCTCAGCGGAAAGGAGCGCTCTTGAGAGTCAGCGTCTTCGGTTTAGGTTACGTAGGGGTGGTATCGGCGGCGTGCCTCGCTCAAGATGGACATGAAGTGATAGGGATGGATCGAGTCCCAACAAAGGTCGACCTGATCAACGCCGGCCAGTCCCCAATCATCGAGACCGATATTAGGGAGATCATTGCCGCGGGTGTCAAGGCTGGCCGGCTGCGGGCGACCGGAGACCCAGTCCGAGCGGTCGAGGACACGGAAGTGTCTTTTGTCTGCGTGGGCACCCCGAGCGAGATCAACGGCAACCTCGACTTGACCTACATAAGGCGGGTTTGTGAGGAACTAGGCCTGGCGCTCAGACGCAAAGCGGCACGCCACACCGTCGTAATCCGTAGCACGATCTTACCGGGAACGATGCGTCGGGTTGTTATTCCGATCTTAGAGGAATACTCTGGAAGGCGGGCTGGTATTGAGTTCGGTGTTTGCAATAATCCTGAGTTCCTCCGCGAAGGTTCGGCCGTAATGGACTTCACCTTCCCCGCCAAAACAGTTATCGGCGAACTCGATCCAGCCGGTGGCAACTTGCTGGCTGCACTCTACTCCAAACTCAAGGCGCCACTGATCAGGACTGACCTGGAAACTGCCGAGATGATCAAGTACATTGACAACAGTTGGCACGCGCTCAAGATCGGCTTCGCGAATGAGATCGGGAACCTCTGCTCGTCCCTTTCGGTGGATGGCCGCAAGGCGATGGAGGTTTTTTGTTTAGACACCAAGCTCAACATCTCTCCAGCCTACCTGTCTCCGGGCTTTGCCTTCGGAGGCTCGTGCTTGCCCAAGGATCTGCGGGCGCTGGCTTACGCGGCCAAGTCGCATGACTTGGAATTGCCCATCCTGAATTCGATTCTGCGCAGCAATGAACTGCAAGTCATCAGGGGCCTACAGCGCATTGTGGAGAAGGGGCATACACGCATTGGCGTCTTGGGCTTCAGTTTCAAAGCTGGAACGGACGATCTTCGGGAAAGCCCCATGATTGAAATCATCGAGCGCCTAGCCGGCAAGGGCTACGACCTGCGCATTTATGATAAGAACGTGCACCTCGCGAAATTGGTGGGCGCCAATCGAGACTTCATTCTGAATCATATTCCGCATATTTCCAAATTGATGGTTGACGATGTGGAGGCAGTGCTAAGGCACGGCAAGACTATCGTGATTGGCAATAAGGATCCGGACTTTCAATCTATACCGGAACGGCTCCATGAGGGTCAGTGCTTTGTGGATCTCGTTCGTCTCTCGGACCTCGCGAACGACAATGTCAAATGTGCAAGCACCTGCTGATTAGGGAGCTGGACACCTCCTTTGAAGCGTAAAGTCCTTATTATCGTAGAAAACGCATCAGTCCCGTACGATCCGCGTGTCCTTAACGAGGCGCGTTCGCTTTGCGCTGATGGATATGACGTGACTGTGCTATGCCCCCTGCGTGGGAACTGCCGCGAAGGATACCAGGTAATTGACGGAATTCGTATTTACAGGCACCCCATACCGAGGGAAGGGCGCACTCTTCCGGGATACCTGTGGGAGTACGGCTGGGCGCTGTTTTGGGAGTTCTTGTATACTTGGTGGATCTACCTGAGGCACGGTTTTCACGTCATTCAGGGCTGCAATCCGCCGGACAATATCTTTTTGGTTGTTCTGCCGTTCAAACTTCTCGGCGTGAAGTACATTTTTGACCATCACGATGCGACTCCAGAACTCTACCTTTCCAAGTCCGGCGAGCGAGCCTTGCTTTACAAAGTCCTCCTCTGGTTCGAAAAGATGACCTACCGCTTTAGCGACGCGGTTATGGCAACGAATAATAGCTATAAGGACTTGGCCATCAGGAGAGGGTGCATCGCGCCGGATGACGTGTTCGTTGTCCGCAACGGGCCCGACCCCTGCACCTTTAAAGCCGTCGCGCCGAACCCGGCGCTCAAGGATGGCAAACGATACCTCGTCGGATACGTGGGAGCCATGAATGTTCAGGATGGCTTGGACATCCTGGTAGATGTTGCGCAATATATCAAGAACTTAGGAAAGCGTGATATCCGTTTTATATGTGTCGGTACGGGCCCGGAGCTGGCACCGCTGCGAGAGATGGTTCGGGACAGGGATCTGGCGGAAATGGTGAATTTCACCGGAAGAATCCCGGACGAGGAATTATTGGAGATCCTCTCGACTGCCGACGTGTGTGTTAATCCCGACCGTCCGTGTGAGATGAATGATATTTCTACCATGATTAAGATCATGGAGTATATGGCGCTGGGCAAGCCCATTGTCCAATTCGATTCGAAGGAAGGCCGATTTAGCGCGAAAGAGGCTTCACTGTATGCTGACCGCGGGGATCAGGTGGCCGATTTCGCCAACAAGATCCTCTGGTTGCTCGAGCGGCCGGAGGAACGAAAGAGGATGGGAGAGTTCGGAAGAAGGCGGATCGAAAAGGAACTTGCTTGGGAGTATTCTGTTCAGCATCTGCTCGCTGCGTACCAGAGGGTCTACAGGAAACGGCAAGGGCCCCTGAACCTGGCCCAACGCCAGGCAAGCCAGGAACCGGATAAGAATCGCCGCGTGCCGGCTGCAAGCGAAGCAGGCATGGGCAAGCAGCAGTGAAAAAGAACCCCATGGATCAAGAAAGAGCGCGCACGCCTTACGTTCTCATCACCCCAGCCCGCAACGAAGCGGCGTTCATCGAGAAGACGATCGAGTCGATGATTCACCAGACAGTCCTGCCGCTGAAATGGGTGATCGTAAACGATGGCTCGACGGACCGGACGGCAGAAATCATCAGCCGGTATCTTACCCAGTACCCCTGGATTGAAATGGTCCAGATGCCTCAAAGGCGGGATCGCAGCTTTGCAGCAAAAGTGCAAGCTTTCAATGCTGGCTACGAGCGAGTCAAAGGCCTTCCTTACGCAATCATCGGCAATTTGGACGCCGATATTTCTTTTGAAAAGGACCATTTCGAATTTCTTACCGGGAAATTCGCCCAAGATCCTACCCTCGGTGTGGCCGGAACAGTCTTCCAGGAGGAAGGCTACAGCTCCGAAACAGACAGCTTCGAGGGGCGCAGTCACGTTTCGGGCCAGTGCCAGTTGTTCCGCAGGCAATGCTGGGAGGAAATCGGCGGTTACATCCCACACCGAGCCGGGGGAATCGACTGGATGGCGGTGATAACCGCGCGTATGAAAAGCTGGAAGACCGAGTCATTCCGCGAGAGGTCATTCTTCCATCATCGGCACCTGGGAACCGCCGAGCGAAGTGCCCTCTCCTCCCTGTTTTCCTATGGGGAGAAGGACTATTACATGGGCGGGCATCCAGTTTGGGAACTGTTCCGAGTTGCCTACAAGGCGGTGAAGCGACCCTATATCGTCGGCGGCCTGGCCCTGGGACTGGGCTATTGTTCGGCGCTCATCCGCCGCACGCCTCGCCCAGTCTCGCGAGAGCTCATGGAGTTTCATCGCAAAGAACAGATGGCCAAGCTCAAGGCCATCCTCAAATCGCTGGTGAGACTCAAGCGGGTAGATAGCTTCAATGTGGCGCGAAGTTAACCTGGTATGAGTTAGAGATACCCTATGTGCGGCATCTGCGGACAATACAATTTCGGGAACCCGGTTCCCGTTCAGCGCCGGGACATCGAAGCGATGACCAGGACTCTCGTCCATCGAGGCCCCGATGACGAGGGGTACTACATCACCGGACCGCTCGGATTCGGCTTTCGCCGGCTTTCCATCATCGATCTCGGAGGCGGTCATCAGCCCATGTCGGATCGCGAAGAGTCCGTCTGGGTGATCTTCAATGGCGAGATTTATAACTTCCACGAGCTACGCGATGAGCTGGAAGGCTATGGACACGTTTTCCGTACCAACTCAGACACCGAGGTGATCATCCACGGATACAAGCAATGGGGCGATGAGGTGCTCAACCGCCTCAATGGCATGTTCGGCCTTGCCATCTGGGATGGGCGGAAACAGCGGTTGGTTCTCGCGCGCGATGCGTTCGGAATCAAACTGCTCTATTACAGAATCGTCGAGGATCGTTTGTATTTCGGCTCGGAGATGCGCGCCATTCGCGCTACGATGCGGAACGGGGCCGAGATCGATCCTACTTCGCTGAATCTCTTTCTGCGCTATCGCTACACACCCTCGCCCTACACGATACTCAAGGGTGTGCGCAAGCTCGCTCCGGGCACCAAGCTGACCGTCCAAAACGGCTCCTACGAGCTGAGCCGATGGTACCAATTCAAGCCTATCCCCTTCTCGCCCGAGAAGTCGCCCGGCGAAGCAAGGGAAGAATTGCTGGAGCTCTACAAGCAGGCAATCCGCCGGCAACTCATCAGCGACGTGCCGGTGGGCCTGCTGTTAAGCGGGGGTATCGATTCCGGATTGCTGCTTGCCTTGATGAATCTGAACGGAAGCTCGTGGCCGACTTACACGGTAGGATACGGATCGAGCTTCGCCGATGACGAAATAGCGGATGCCACGGAAACCGCTCGCATCTTCGGCTCTAAGCACACCAGTGTCCTGATTTCGAGATCGACCTTTGAGAAGGCGCTACCCAAGATTGTAGCCGCCCTCGAGGAGCCCGTCGCGGCTTCCTCGATTGTCCCTATGTATTTCGTGTGTCAACGAGCCCGGCGCGACGTCAAAGTCGCTTTGGTCGGGCAGGGACCGGATGAACTGTTTGGCGGGTATTTCCGCCATCTTGGCGTTCGCTATGGCGGCCTGTGGGCTCGCCTGCCCGCTTGGATGCGCACCCACATCTCCTCGGCCATCGCTGCCCTGCCGAGAAATGAGAACTTGAAGCGTGGCGTCTATTCTCTGGCGATCCCGGACCGGATGCGCCGGTATCAATATGTTTTGTCGCTCCTGCCAGGAGAACAGGTCGACGGTTTGTTCCAGGAAGGGCTCCTGGAGCCCAACTCCGGTGATACTATACAGGCATGCTGGGCGAGCATGGCAGAGCTCATGTCGGAGACGGACGAACTGGGGGGGCTGCAGTTCCTCGAGGTGCGATCCACGCTGCCCGATGAGCTCCTCATGTACGCGGATAAGCTCTCCATGGCTCACGGTCTCGAGCTGCGCGTCCCGTTTGTGGATAAGGAGATCGTGGAATTTGTCGAACGACTTCCGGCTAAACTTAAGGTGAGGAGTGGTTCCCGCAAATGGTTGCACCGCCTGGTCTGTGCGACTTTCCTTCCCGCTTCGATGCTAAACCGGCCGAAGCGCGGATTCGCTGTTAATGTCGTGGATAACTGGTTCCGCAGCGCCATCGACAGCAAGATGACCGAGACCCTCCTCGACTCCGGCTCCAGGCTCTATAAGTACCTCCGCGCACCCACCGTGCGCGAGCTGTTCGAGCAGCATGCCTCCGGCCGGCAGGACAACCATAAAATCTTATTTAGCCTCGTGGTTTTTGAGGAATGGTTGCGGGCGGCGCACGAGGTGCCTGCACGGGTGTCGAGCTAGGAGTATCCGAGGATCGTCGTCATTCAGGATTCACAGTTTGGTACGGACCACTAAGTTCAGGAGCGGAAAATGAAAAGTGGAATCAATATCCAAGACGCTTCGACGTTGAGCGCCAAATTCCTTGAACAGTACAGCGGGGAAGAGACCATTCGCAAGTACACTCGGGAAACGGCGGGACATGGGATTAGTTATCTGCTGGATCACGAATACGGAAAAATCTACATTGAGGCCATTGAGAAATACGTTCCGGAGTCCAGCCTGAGGACGGGGATCCGCCTGTGGGAATTTGGGTGCGGCGGCGGCATGAATCTTCTCCACCTCGTTTCGCTGTTGCAACGGCAGGGGAAGAAGGTGGATTTTGGCTGCGGCACGGATTTCTCCGGAGCGCTCATTGAGGCGGCCGGGATCGAAGCGCATAGGCACCTCAGGGGGGACCAAATCAACAAAGTCCGGTTCACAGTGGCAAGAAACGAGGACCTCATCGAAGAGGGGGCCAAAGGGCTGGGTGTGGACAAGAACGAACTGCTGGGATCGTTCGACCTCGTCTTCGGGGTTAACACGATACGCTATTCTCACCGGCTGAACAATGTCGACCGATGCGTCGAAGGTATTGGGAAGTTGTTGAGGGAGGGCGGCGTTTGCATCATCATTGACATGAACTGCAAGTTCCCGGCCTTTCGCAGCCGGGTCCACGAACGTCCCCAAAAGGGTGACATCTCCACCTATCTGCCCACGCTCGATGAATATGCCCGCCCCTTTTCCTCCGCAGGATTCGAGATTCTCAAGAAAGAGAATTTCTGCTGGGTACCGCATTCGGCCGGCCCCCAGCTCACAGCCGCAATGAGGGCTTTGACGCCCTTCTTGAACGCCTTGGCTCGGAGCCGCTCAATGCGGTCGCTTGTGATTTCCCGAAAGGTCAGTCGAGTCCCGCGGTAGGCGGAAGGCAAGGAACCACTGATGTCGGAATTCAAATGTTCTACCGCTACCGACTCGTCTCTGCCCTCAAGCGCTCTGCTGCTTTGCGGCGAACAAATTACCTCCGAGGAACGGAATACCGCCCGGTTGCTCGATTTCTTCGCCATCCCCTACAAAGCGGTCGCCGCACGCGACGGGCATGTTGACGAGCGCCAGGGAAAATACGCAGTTATCGGTTCCGCGGAGCGCATACTCGAGGCAATGCATGATGCCCAGAGGCCAGGGGAAGCGTTACCTCCGTGGATCGCCAAAGCAAGCACTGTCTACGTCCACGGCTTTCGGGATAACGACCGGTCGACGAGGGTCCTCCGTCTTCTGACCGGAAACCCCCACGCGCGCGTGAGGCCAACCCGCACGGTCGAAACAGTCATGACAGTGACGGCAGACCTATCCGAAATGTGTGGCCCCATGTCGGGGATGCGTGTGCCCGTCGCGCCGCTTGCGCCGGGGTATGTTTGCGATGTTGGTTCTGGAGGCGAGGCCTTCCAAAGCATAGTCCGGGCTGATGAGGGAGAGGTCTTTTTTGCAGTTTCTTGCGCGGGGGTGCGCTTCTACCTGAATGCGTGGGGCAGGACCCTCGACATCACCTCTCTCTCCCCTGAGTACTTTGATGTGAAGAGGTTCTTTGGTGAGGCGGTTCCGCCCGTCGTTTTTCTGAAATGGGCCTTCCGCGATACCGCCTCACACCGCAGCGAGACCAATGCCTGTCTGATCGTCGATGACCCTCCCCTCAAGCGGCGCTACGGATTTCTCGATTTCCGCGAGGCCTTGGATTTAATGGACCGTCACAACTTCACTACCACAATCGCATTCATCCCTTGGAACCGGCGCCGGACACATCCTCGCACATTGAGCCTGTTTCAGACCCGTCCCGAGCGATTCTCTCTTGTGGTTCATGGCTGTAATCACACGGCGAGCGAATTCGCCGTACGATCGACAGCGCTGTTGAACCGGAAGATCCGGACCTCAACCCAATGGATGGAATTTCTCCGGCGAAGAACCTCCCTCGAGGCGGACCGTGTGATGGTTTTTCCGCAGGGGAAATTTTCCCCGGAGACCGGGCGCGTTCTGAAGCTCAACGGGTTTGTCGCAGCCGTGAATACCGACGTGGCGCCCGTTCCCCGAGAGGCCAATGAGACGCAAATTTCTGACCTCTGGAGCGTCGCCGTCATGAAGTACGGGACGTTCCCCATCTTTACCCGGCGATATGCCGCTCACGGAATCGAGAACTTCGCCTTCGATGGCCTTTTGGGCAAACCGTGCCTGATCGCGGCGCACCATGACGTCTTCAGGGATCACGCGCGGAACTTGGTCGATCTCATTGCGCGCCTCAATTCGCTGCGGTGGAACCTGGTCTGGCGGCCTCTCGGCGAGGCAATCCGTCGCAGCTTCACAATTCTTCGCCTCGACGATGGGACAAGTGTCATCCGGATGTTCGCCGGCAGCCTAGTGGTGGTGAATCCCGAAGGAGAAGAACGCGAAATGCTTCTCCTGAAAGAAGAGGGTGACTCGGACTGCATCCAAGCTGTGTGGGTCAATCAAACGCCCGTTGACTTCAGCGTGGAGGGTCGATGCCTGCGGTTTCGGCTGACCGTACCTCCAGGAGGGACGGTTATGGTTCGCGTCGCTTACCGAGATGCGTTGGAGCCCATCCCGGACGGGGACAGCTCCGAAAGTAGCATCAAAGTAGCGGCCAGGCGATACCTTTCGGAGTTTAGGGATAATTACCTCTCGCGCAGCGACTTCCTTTACCAGTGCGCAACCCGGCTCAAACGCCTTATGAAGTGATAGTCCGCCCGTTGCACAGTAAGCCCGAGCGGTCTCTCAATGCATGTATGGGCAGCCCCCGTGGCCCGACAAGCTACCCACCGCCCAGGTTCACAGGGAGTCAAGGGAGGCCTGACTTTCACGTCTCAGGCACAAAGAGGAATAGACACGTCCTTGGGTCACGATGAGCGCTCCAACTCGGCTTCCGACGCGACAACTCGCGAAGTGAAGCACATTAGCGTATGCATCTGCACTTACAAGCGAGGACCTTCGCTCAAGCGCCTATTGGAAGAACTACGCGATCAGGATACGGATGGATTATTCACGTATTCGATCGTGGTGGCCGATAATGACGCGCGACAGTCCGCCAAGGCTGTGGTATCGGACTTCGCGGCCACTTCGAGCATCCCGATTACGTACTGTGTGGAACCGCGTCAGAATATTCCTTCGGCAAGGAACAAGGCCATCGAGAATGCGTCCGGCGACTTTGTGGCGTTCATTGACGACGACGAGTTTCCGACCAAGCGTTGGTTGGTAACTCTGCTCAGCGCCTGCAACCGACACGCCGTGGAGGGCGCACTCGGCCCCGTAAGGCGGCATTTCGATGGAAGCCCGCCAAAGTGGATCGTCAAAGGTGGCTTCTACGAACGGCCTACCTATTCAACAGGATTGGTGATTGACTGGGAAAAGGGCAGGACCAACAACGTTCTGCTGAACAAGAGAATTTTTTCGCTGGGCGGACAGCCATTCAGACCGGAGTTCCGGTCAGGAGAAGATCAGGATTTCTTCCGCCGAATGATAGAATCGGGTTTCGCTTTCGTCTGGTGTAATGAGGCCGTAGTGTATGAAGTTGTGCCGCCGGTACGCTGGAAACGCACTTTTATATTAAGAAGAGGCTTGCTTCGAGGGGCAACGAGCATTCTCCATCCGACGTTCGGAACAAGGGAAGTCCTTAAGTCGCTAATTGCGGTTCCGGTTTACACGGTCGCACTGCCGTTTGCCTTCGTGTGTGGGCACCACCGGTTCATGGCTCTCGCAGAAAAACTGTGTGACCACACAGGCAAGCTTCTCGCGGTGTTAGGCTTCAACCCAGTAAAGGAACCGTATGTCACCGAGTAGCAGCCACGTATGAACCGCATAGAACGTAACAATTTCATCATCACGCCCGAGGACCGAGTCCTGGTAACAGGCGCCGCGGGTTTCATAGGATCTCGCGTGGTAGAAAGTCTGGTGGATCGCGGGTTTTGCAACCTGGTCTGTTTTGCCCGCCCCTCCAGCGAACTGGCTGAGATCGGAGCGATCATCAAGCGCCGGCCCCAGGGGGCACGAATCGAGGTATTCAAAGGCAATCTCCTCTCCCGTGAGGATTGCGAGTCGGTAAGCAACGGGGTGTCTGTGATCTTCCACCTGGCGGCTGGGACGGGAGAGAAGTCCTTCCCCGATGCGTTTATGAACTCCGTTGTGACCACGCGCAACCTGCTCGACGCCTGCCTACAACACGGGCGTCTGCGACGATTTGTTCTCGTGAGCTCGTTCACTGTTTACACTAACTGCGGGAAGCCCCGGCGGAGGCTTTTGGACGAATCCTGCCCGGTCGAGGAGCATCCGGAACTCCGGGCGGACGCCTATTGCTTTGCGAAAGTCAGGCAAGAGCAACTTGTCGCCGAGTACGGCAAGAAGTTTGGCATCCCCTACGTCGTGGTCAGGCCTGGTAGCGTTTACGGCGGAAGCCACGGTCTAGTCACAGGGCGGGTTGGCCTCAATACGTTCGGGTTCTTCCTGCATATGGGAGGCTCCAACACTATACCCTTCACCTACGTCGATAACTGCGCAGAGGCGATCGTTCTGGCTGGTCTGGTCGAAGGGGTCGAGGGTGAGGTGTTCAACGTGGTTGACGATGATCTTCCCTCCAGCCGCCAGTTTCTGCGCCAGTATAAAAAGAACGTGAGACGCTTTAAATCTCTTTATGTGCCGCATGCGCTAAGCCATGGACTGTGCTTTTTATGGGAGAAGTATTCGCAATGGTCGAAGGGACAATTGCCACCGGCGTTCAACCGGAAACGGTGGCACGCCGAGTGGAAGAAGACGCGATATAGCAATGGAAAATTGAAAGCCAAGCTGGGATGGACGCCCAAAGTGCCCACGACGGAGGCAATGCGGCGTTACTTCCAGAGTTGCAAGCAAGGTGAACGCTATGTTTAAGGTTGCGATTGTGGGCTGCGGAAAGATCGCGGACGCCCACGCCGCACAAATCCAGAAGATTGAGGGATGTGAGATTGTAGGCGTGTGCGACCGAGAGCCGCTGATGGCCAAGCAACTCCAAGAGCGATTCCCGGTCAAACGTTCCTTCACCGACGTGGCTGAACTCGTCAGCGAAGCCCAGCCGGATGTTGTCCATATCACGACGCCGCCGGCGAGCCACTTTGATATTGCCAGCTTCTGCCTCCAGCATGGCTGTCACGTGTATGTTGAGAAGCCGTTTACCCTCAATGCCAGCGAAGCGCAGCAACTCGTGGACCGGGCCGCTGAAAAAGGTCTCAAGCTAACGGTCGGACACAACGATCAATTCACCCACGTGGCGCGGCGCATGAGAGCACTGGTGGAAAGCGGCTATCTCGGCGGAATCCCGGTGCATATGGAAAGTTACTATTGCTACAATCTTGGGGACCGCAGCTACGCGCGAGCCCTTCTGGGCGACAAGCATCATTGGGCCCGAAGATTACCGGGAGGGTTGCTACAGAACATTATCAGCCATGGGATTGCCAGAATCGCAGAATTCCTGACCAGCGACGCGCCTCAGGTGTTCGCCTGCGGTTTTGTGAGCCCGCTCCTCAAAAGCATAGGCGAGACTGAGATCGTGGATGAACTTCGTGCTATTATCTGTGAAGGGGAGCGAACCACCGCCTATTTTACTTTCTCTTCCCAGATGCGGCCCCCGATCCATCAGCTTAGAATCTACGGCCCCAAGAACGGCTTGGTTCTCGACCAGGATCACGAGATCCTGCTCAGGCTTCGCGGCAACAAATTCAAGAGCTACGCCGACCACTTCATTCCTCCCTTGTTGTTTGCGAAGCAGCACTTCGCAAATCTGCTTTCGAACGCTGGGCTGTTCCTGTCCCGGGACTTCCATATGGAATCCAGCATGAAGTACTTAATCGAATCCTTTTATCGTTCCATCCGCCAGGGCACTCCCCTGCCCATTCCTTACCGCGAAATTTTGCTAACGGCTCGAATCATGGACGCTATTTTTGAACAGGTCAATGCGGGCGCGGCACGGGGCCGTTTGGCTTCTCACCAGCAGCCTGTTTGGCATTGACACCAAGCCTCCTCGTTACGGAAGCTGGGAGCCATCCTGACAAAAGCGTATCGCCGCGCATACTCGATATCTTGAGGGCGGGAGACACCGGCGTTGTCGTGGGAAACCGATACGGAGATGGCGGTGGGATCAGGACTAGGAATATACGGCGGGCGAAAATAAGCGGGTTCGTAACCCGGCCGAGCCGTCCAGTGATGGTGCAGAATCCATGTGCTCCAACAGGCGGCTTCCTTGATTTATGTCGGAGCATTTTGGACCTCGCAGTGTCTGACCTTCCAAGTATCGAATTCAAGCTACTCTCATACCCGGTCGCGTCATCTCGGCAGCTTGACGGTGCAACATCTGCCCGGGTCGATTCTTGACCCGAATTAGAACTGCGGCCTCTCGCAGCGGTACGGGCCGTGTTAGTCAGGGGCATCGTGACTCGGGGATGGCGAGGAGAAAGAACGGCGTGATGGGGCGATTGAATTGGCGTGGAGTTTCCGTAGGCTCATGTGTCTTGGTATTCATCGTTCACGCCGCCATTCTTTTTGTGGCCATTCCTGAATTCAGCTCACGTATCACCCCTCTCTATAACCAGAACAAATCTCCAGACGGGTACGACATCCTAGCCAGAAGTCTGGTGGAAGGCAACGGATACCGCCTCCGTCCCGAAACAAGCCCGACCTTAATGCGCGAACCCGGCTATCCCATTTTCCTCGCGGGGATCTTTCGCGTCTTTGGGCCAGGCATTGCGGCGGTAAAGCTGGCGAACATGGTCTTGGCGCTCGCATCCGCTTGGTTGATGATCAAGATTGCCCGCAAACTGTCGGCCAGCCGCGTTCTTGTTCTTGTGCCTCCATTGCTATTCCTTTTTCACCCTGGAATCTTAATCGCCGAAAGTCGGGGAGGGGTTGAGATACTATTTACTTTACTACTTGTGTTGTTTATGTTGGCGGTATACGGGGCACTTGATAGCAATAAGGGCCGGGACTACGTGCTGGCTGGAGCCGCATTGGGGTTGGTAGTTTCGGTGAAAAGCACACCGATACTTTTCCCCTGCTTTTTTTTCGCCTATCTGTTGGTCTTTGAACGGCTGAGGTTGGGGAAACTTGCCATTTGCCGGAATGTATTATTGATGATCACGGCGATGTTTGTTGTCCTCTCTCCATGGATCATTCGAAACTATTCGCTGACGGGCAGGTTCGTACCGACTGCAAGCGTTTTAGGTGTATCAGCCCAAGCTGGCCAATATATTGGCACACACATTTCCCCCGATAGCCGCTGGGTGGATCTTGATCAAGATGCGGCGCGCGAGAGGAATGATCTGGCTCGACAGCTTGGATATCCCTTTGAGGAGGGCTACTATCAGTGTTTTTATTCGAGCCGGGATGAATTGAGATTCTCTGACTATCTCTTGAAGGGAGTCATCCGGGAATACAAAAAATCTCCTCTACTTTTTCTTAGGGTGGCGGGTGCGAACTTATTCAATTTCTGGTTTGCAGGCAAAACGTGGAAATCAACGGGGATCAATGAACTTGTACAACTTCCCTTTCTGATTCTTGCGACCGTAGGTACGGTGCTGTGCGTGCGAAATAACCGGATCAAAATGATAGGTCCCTTAGTGCTCTTGATAATTTACATTATTGTCGCCTCTGTGCCGATTCTGGCGCAAGCAAGATACAGTGTGCCCATCGTTCCATTTCTCTCCATCTTGGCATGCATCCCCGTGGCGGCAGCGATGAGAGGGGATGTAAACCTATGGTTGCTATAATTGTGGCAGTTGTGATCGATACCGCCGGCCCAGACGGCGACTGGAAGGGAAATCAATGAAGCGCTTCGCCGAGTTCGGCATCTCATTGGTCCTCGGGGGGCTAATTCTTTTCGTCCTGCTCAGGCACTTTGATCTTCGTCAGACGATGGAGTCTGTCCGGCAGGCGCATCCCAGGCTTCTGGTACTCGGCCTCACCCTGATGATTGCCGCCTATCTGGTGCGCGGAGCGCGATGGCGAATCTGGGAGCGCAGCCTCAGCTACGGGGATTCGCTGCGGCTGGTTCTGATCGGATTTATGGGCAACAACATCCTCCCCGGCCGCTTAGGGGAGGTCCTGCGCGCACATTGCACGGCGGTAAAGACCGATGACGACCGTGGTCGAACCACCGCCTTGGCGTCCATCGCGGCAGAACGTATCCTTGACGGGTTGATCCTCTCAGTTTTCGGACTCGCCGCCATCGGCCTTGTTCACGTAGATCGTCGGCTCCAGGAGGTGTTGTTCCTGGTCTCGTTCCTGTTTGCCGGTCTCACATCGGCACTTGTACTTGGCATTCGCCACCATGACAGGATTCGATCGGTTATGTCGGCCGCGAATCGGTGGTTCCCGGGACGCGGGGCTGCTTTCGTCCAGGAGAAGTCCACGCAGTTCCTCGACGGCCTCATTCCGCTGGGGACGCTGGCCCGCATGCTCGCTGCCATAACAGCTACGGCCATCATCTGGGGGACCGAGATCGTTTCCTATTACTTCATCGGGCTCGCTGTCTGGGACGGCATGAGCGTGCGCACTGCCCTTTTGTTCCTCGTGGTTGTGAACTTTGCATCACTCGTCCCTCTTACGATGGGCGGTATCGGAACGATCGAGGCCGCCGGCCCCATGTTCCTGATCAGTTCCGGCGTCTCCCCGCATATCGCGCTGGCCATGGTCCTGCTACAGCACGCTGGGCAGTACTCATTTACAACGATCAGCGGTGGAATCGTCTACCTGATGGGCGGCTTCCACCGCGTACCGGTCGTCCGGCCCAAGACTGCGGCCCTTCGCCATCGGACGCCCTTGACTGCTTTGTCAGTCATCGAGGAGACCCGCGCGAGTCTGGCTCAACTGAGCGCGTCGGTCGAACTGAGGCCCCCACCCCGCGACGACATTCAACTCTCGATTGTCATTCCCGCGTATAACGAGCAAGCACGCCTACCAGGAACGGTGCTCGACACGATCCGCTGGTGCACGACTCGCGCCTCCAATTTCGAGCTTATTATTGCGGACGACGGTAGCCGAGACGAAACCTTGGCAATCGGACGCCTCTTTGAGGAAAACGACGTCCGGGTTCGTGCCCTCGCCTGCACGCACATGGGCAAGGGCGCCGCCGTGCGCACGGGCATGCTCAACGCGAAAGGCCGCCTGGTCCTTTTCATGGACGCCGACGGAGCGACTCCGCTAAACGAGATTCCGAAGCTGCTAGCGGCAATCGAGGAAGGGTACGATGTGGCGATCGGATCGCGGGTCCTACGGCGTCCGGGTGAGGTGGACGTCAAGACCTCGCTCCATCGGCGGTTCATCGGTCGCACCTTCGCATTTCTCGTCAATGTGTTAGCTTGCAAGGGAATTCGTGACACGCAATGCGGGTTCAAGATGTTCAGGCGCGACGCGGCTAAAGCGATCTTCTCCCGGCAAAAAACTGCGGGCTTCGCCTTTGACGTCGAGACCCTGCTCATCGCGCGCAGGCTGTCGTTGTCGATCGCTGAGATCCCGGTCAATTGGGCGGCGCAGCCCGGCTCCAAGGTGAATCTCGTTGTCGACTCAATTAGAATGTTGTGGGACATCAGCCACCTTCGATGGCTGCATCGCAAATTCGAGGCTCCCCCTTCGCCCCCTGAGGGGAGTCGGGGCACTCATCTGATGTTGACTCGTGAGGACGCCCCAGCCGCACAAGCCGGTCACACACTGTCGGCGCCATTGCGCCGTTCAGCCTCCAACGGGGCGAGATATTTTCCCGATGCCTAAGCAGCATATGGTGTACTCAGGATAGTAGGCCGACAAAATGGCTCCATCGATTGCCCTCATCCTTTACGTCGTAGGTATCGGGGGCCTTTTTTACCTCGACCGTGACAATTCCGTACGTACATCGAAAGCCGTTTGGCTGGCGGTCGTGTGGCTGTGGATCAACGGATCGAGACCCCTGTCCGCTTGGCTAGGAACGGGCGTGACGCATGAAACCCGGGGCCAACTTCCCCCTACCAGCGCGCTCGATCAGTTGGTTGCGGGGACTTTAATCGTCTTGGGCATAGTCGTTATCCTCCGCCGCCGAGATGTCATTTCTCTACTAAAGGCCGGCTGGCCGATAGCACTCTACTTTGCGTTTTGTCTGGTTAGTCTCCTTTGGTCCGATTTTCCTGGTTGGGGCTTCAAACGATGGATTAGGGCTGTGGGCGATTTGGTGATGGTTCTGATTATCATTACGGATGCTCAGCCAACTGCAGCCCTTAGTCGCTTCCTCTCGCGCGTGGGATTTGTGCTCCTGCCTGCTTCCGTCCTTTTGTCTAAGTACTACCCCAGCATCGGCCGGGGCTATGATGAATGGGGATATCAGGCGAATACCGGAGTTACGACCAACAAGAATATGCTCGGCGTTCTAACCTACGTCATCGCGCTGGGAACCTTGTGGCAGGTAATCAGGCTCCTTGGCGAAAGGAAGCAGCCCAACCGCAACCGCAGGTTATTGGCTCAGTGTACTTTGCTCGGCTTTGGCATACAGCTCTTGTCAGTGTCCCACTCGGCCACGTCTGGAGCTTCTTTCGCCCTCGGAGCGGGGTTGATGGTTGCCGCTGCTCTGCCATTCATCAGACGCCGTCCTGCAGCCGTGCACGCACTCGTTCTGGCAATACTACTTGGCGGCGGCCTCATTGTGCTCCTCGCCGGCACGGCTACTGTCGTGGAGGCAATGGGAAGGAAGTCAGACCTCACCGGACGAACGGAAGTCTGGGAAGTCCTGATTCCGATGGCGCCCAACCCGATCGTTGGCTCCGGCTTCGAAACCTTCTGGCTTGGACCGCGCGCAGAAGCCGTGGAGAATGTTTTTAACAGTTTCGTCAACGAGTCCCATAATGGTTATATTGAGATTTACCTGAACTTGGGCTGGGTCGGCCTGAGCCTGATCGCACTGCTTCTCTTGGAGGGTTATCGTAGGGCTGTCGGCGCCTTTCGACGCGATCCAGCCTTGGGCGCCCTGTGTGTAGCCTACATTGTTACGGCAGTGACTTATAACATCTCCGAGGCTGGCTTCAGGATGCTTGACCCTCTATGGGTTTTCCTACTCCTTGCATTTTTGTTTGCAAGCCGGATAACGGGCGTCCCCGAGGCTCCGTCGCAGTCACGTCAAGGGCTCGCTGACCCAGTCTTCGCAGAGGGCGACAGCGTTGGGCGAGCCCACAACTTCTGCGAAACCAACCTATGAAACCATTCGACTCAAACGGCGCATTCTGTGCGCAAGGCGGGGGTGATGGTGAACTGACACGTCTCGCCGTCCAGGGCGCCGGAGCCACGATGTTTTCTGGAGGCGCCACACTGGCTATCCAGCTCGTCGCCACTGTGGTTTTGGCGAGAATTCTGACGCCAAGAGATTTCGGGCTGGTCGCTATGGTCACCGCCTTCAGCCTGCTTCTAGTGAACTTTGGGCTGAATGGGTTTACGGAGGCCGTTCTGCAGCGGGAAGTGATCAATCATGCTCTGGCCAGCAACTTGTTCTGGATCAATTTCGGCGCGGGCATTCTCCTCACCCTTGGATTCGCTTCGGTGGGACCTGTCCTCGCCTGGTTTTACCACGACCCTTTAGTGGCCCATGTGACCATTGGTGTGTCACTGACGATCGTCATCAACAGTACCTCCGTGATCCACTTGGCCCTGTTGAAGCGGGCGATGCGTTTCCCCGCCACCTCCGCCAATGACATCATCGCCCGCTCTGCGTCAGTAGGTGTATCCGTTTTCCTCGGCTGGGCCGGTTTGGGCTACTGGGCATTGGTCGGAGGAACCATCACCCTACCTCTCGCCCAAACCATCGGTGCCTGGTCACTCTGTCGATGGGTCCCCGCCCTCCCCAGGCGCGTTGCCGGCACGACTTCCATGGTGCGGTTTGCGTTGCACGTGTACGCACGCTTCAGCATCAACTACTTTGCTCGAAACCTCGATAACCTCTTGGTGGGGTGGCGCTTTGGGGCATACCCCCTCGGCTTCTATAAGAAGGCGTATGACCTCTTTGAGGTGCCGGTAGGTCAAATCACGGCGCCTCTTACGAACGTGGCGGTGTCCGCGCTTAGCCGATTCAAGCGAGATTCACGCCTATACAGACAGTCTCTTGTCGGCTCCTTGGCGGCCCTGGCGTTTGTAGGGATGGGATTAGGTGCAGAGTTCACCTTGGTAGGCAGGGATATTATTCGCGTGCTCTTAGGACCAGCATGGGAGGAGTCCGGGCGCATCTTCATGTTCTTTGGGCCCGGAATCGGGGTTATGCTGCTCTATTACGCCCATGGCTGGATCCACCTATCGATCGGAAGGGCAGACCGCTGGCTTCGTTGGGGGATGATCGAGTTCACCTTCACGGGCCTCCTGTTTTTGCTCGGACTGCGGTGGGGGCCTGAGGGAATCGCGGTGGCTTGGACGGCGTCTTTCTGGATTCTGATCATTCCCGCGTTCTGGTACGCAGGGAGACCCATTCGCATGGGCGTCGGCCCTTTAGTCGCTGGCGTCTGGAAGTATCTGCTTTCCTCCTTGGTGGCCGCCTGTGCATCTGCCTTTGTGATGCGAAAACTGCCGTCGATCGTGGCGATGACCGGCGGGACAGGGGCCTTCACCCGTATCTTAATGACCTCCGGGCTGGTCGGAACTCTGTACATTGCTGCAGTCGTCCTGCTGCACCGGGGGTTCGTACCGCTTCTTCAAGTTGTCGATCTCCTGAGGCAGATGGTCCCACGGGTCGCGTCAAAGCCGTCTGCAACCGAGCGCGGCATGGCCTTACCCCAACTGGAGTCTCCATGTCCTCGGTCCCTCCCAAGCCTCAACACAGAGTACACGAAGCCTCTCGCTGACCTCAGCGTTGGGTCTTTTCCAAGCACGGAGGATACGAAGAAGGACCTTCGCAGCCCGCAGAGAAGTTCGCGGTTGGTATTACACGGGGCCAATAGCGAACCCTTAGTTTCGATCCTCATTCCCGCATTCAATGCCCACGAATCGATCGCTGACACATTGCGCTCGGCGCTTGGCCAGACGTGGCCACGAAAAGAGATCATCGTTGTTGATGACGGCTCGACAGACCAAACGCTGGCTATTGCCCGGAGCTTCGAAGGGCAAGGCGTGCATGTTTTCACACAGAAAAACCAAGGGGCGGCCACTGCCAGGAACAAGGTCTTTTCACTGTGCCGCGGAGACTACATCCAGTGGCTGGATGCCGATGACCTTCTGGCGCCAGACAAGATCGCCAGGCAGATGGAGGCTCTCAATGCAAGCCCCAGCAGGCGGCTCCTTCTATCTTCGCCTTGGGGGATCTTCATGTATAGATACTATCGAGCGGAGTTCATCCCCACCGCGCTTTGGTCCGATCTCTCTCCCTTGGAGTGGCTATTGCGCAAGATGGGGCAGAACGTCTACATGCAGACCGCCTCGTGGCTCGTCAGTCGCGAGTTGACGGAAGCCGCTGGTCCGTGGGACGCTCGGCTGTTGTCCGACGATGATGGCGAGTACTTCTGTCGGGTGCTTCTGGAAAGCGAGGGGGTCCGGTTCGTTCCCGAGGCGAAAACGTACTACCGCGGCCCTGGGTTAGCATTCCGGAGCTTGAGTTACGTAGGGCAATCAACGCGGAAGCTCGACGCCCTCTGGCTGTCGATAAAGTTGCACATTGGCTACCTGCGTTCACTGGAGGACAGCGAAAGGGTTCGGGCCGCCTGTCTGACGTACTTGCAAACTTCTCTGATCTACTTCTATCCGGAAATGGACAACATTGTGAAGCAGGCAGAACAGTTGGCCAAGGACTTGGGAGGGCAACTGGCCCCCCCCAGCTTGTCCTGGAAGTACTCCTGGATGAAGACGCTCTTTGGTTGGCATCTTGCCAAAAAGGGTCAACGATTGCTTCTGGGGCTCAGGTGGCTGTCGGAAAAAGCTTGGGACAGGGCGTTGTTTGGAGTCGAAAGGTCAAGAATTGGGCCAGTACACGAATACGAAAATGAACCCTCCCGGGTCGTGGATAGCCTCACTGGGTAACGACTTCTCAAGGGTGGGGCGCAGCCCTTCTGGCCCCTGGGGCAACCCTCCGCCAACCAGCGGGTTGCTCCACCGACGCCCCACAAAACCCGGGCTTTTTCACAACTCCATACCGCTGGAGCCGACGCCGAAACGACCCAACCTCTCCCCGTTCCGGGGCAAGATTAATGTGCGACCGCACTGACGTTGGTTGGAGGCGCTAGGGGATCCGCTGGGTCATAGCATGTATTTGCGTTGAACGTCAGCGCGCCGCTCGAGCCGCTCGTGAGGCCTCCCATGACGTTGAGGTAGCAGTTCGCTGCAGGATTCAGGTAGACATGCCCGCCCACATTCGCCACGTTGCCGCCCGTAACGTCCGGGCCGATGGGAGGCCAATGGATGCTCGATGGCCACCAGGACGGCTGCGACGAGTAGTAGAAGGACGCGGGCAACGTCTGGCTGGGGCTGCTTAGACCCGGGTAGGTCGATGCTCCGCTTGCGTTCTCGCTCGACTGCCAACGAACCGCGTTGCAGTTCGAGTCCCCCGTGCAGGCCGCGTAGTTGCCCCAAAGCATGATGTTGCCGGTGTTCGATCCCGTGTACTGCGAGGTATCATCGTAGATGTCGAACGTGCCGTAATTTGCGGAACAGTTCGCCGCCGACCCCGAGCTTGGTGCGAACATCGCTCCGCCCTGCTGGCTGAAGCCAAACACTAGCACGGCTGTCGCTCCGGTTCCATCGTTGCCGCAGTCCGAATTGCTGGCGGGCGAGTACTCGTACTTGGTGTGATAGGACTGGGTTCCCAGCACGCTGCCAACGAGGTTGAAGTAGCGACTGTTCGCCATCGGGAAGTAGGCGAAGGTCGCCTCGGTTTTGGCTCCGTTCTCCGTGGCGGGATCGTGGCCGGAGAAATACGACCTGAATTGTGTCAGGAAGGCACTCGTGCCATGGATATCGTCCGCCACGAATCCGATCCCTTCGTGACCCTCCCACAGCACGTAGTCATCGAATACCGTATGATGGAACGAATCGCCCTGTTGCCAAGCTCCGCCAAAATAATTGTCGACAGCGTAGTTGTAGCCGAACACCGTTCCCGTCGTGCCCATGCCGATGTAGCCGGTCGCCACATGCTGCGTAATGTTGTTCTCGACCAGGACATCCGAGCTTCCAATGTTCGGGTTGACCCCATAGCCTTCAGAGGCGGGGTTTGACCCGTAAAAATAGCTATCTCGCACCGTGATGTGATTCGATTGGTACATCATCACGTGGGTTGCGAAGGAGGCCCCCGTGTTCACTCCATTGACGGAACGGACGTTCTTGACCCAGCAATTGGTGGCGTTCTGGAACATGATTCCGAATCCGCCGGAGCCTGCCCCGGAAAAGTCGAGCGTCAAATTTTCTATGCCGAATCCTGCGATGGGCAAGGTACTGGACCACGAGGCCTCCGGGGACTTCGCGGAAGTCCACTGCGGAGCATACAAGCCTGGAGCAATGGTCACCGTATTTCCGCTGATGGCCGTGACTTGCACGGATTGAGTCTGCGCTCGATCCGCTTTCGCATTGCCACCCGCTCCCTGCTGGCTGCAACTCCCGTCGGAGCCGTAAGTCTGACAGACGTAGACGTTGCCGGTATCCGAAGCGTCGTCTTGCTGGTCAAGGATCAACATGCTTCCCACCTGCATGTGGGCGGTCGAGGAAAGCGTGATCTGAGTTGTCCCCGCTGAGTATCCCGCTGTCCAAGAAGCAGAATTGAGATTGTTGAATACGAATGATCCCGAGTCCCCATTCCAGACGCAGAAGATTGTGGTGCCCTCACCGTTGCAACTGCTGCTTGTAGCGCTGAAAACCAGGAACGTCTGGTCCGGCCCAGCACCCCGAAGGGTCACATTGGAAGTCGTAGTGACAATGCTGCCGCTAAGATTGTAGGTGCCTGCATTAAGGTAGACCACTTGCCCGGAAGGACACGACGCAATGGCTGAGTTGATTTGCGCTACAGTTACGCCAGGGCTGAGGGTTTGGCAAATCGTATTGCGGGTCTGGACTGTAGCCCCCGCATTCGACCAGTTGATGGCGCGGCTGGGGCTGAGAATACCTGACCACGCTTGGCCATATAAGAAGTTCGAGCAACAAAGTAAAATGACGGTTAATACAACCAACTGTACTCGTTTCATCTTTCATACCTCCAGAATTAAAAAGATCAAACTGGGAGTCTTCAACCCCATATCCCGGCTGTGCATGGTAATCGTTAACCACATTGTTCGTTTGCAGGTCTCGACCATAGCCTGACACTCGTAGCATTTGCACACTTCCCCCAACCCGGAGGTCTCGGGAACCAGATTGGGCAAAGAGAATCTCGCCATAGAAACGCATCGCGGTGGATTGGCAATCGCCAGCCCCTCGACTCGGAGTAGCCGTTTTCTTCACTCCTTTGCTCCCCCAGGCACGATCGGTTCCAGAGCGCGTGGTGAGTTACCAATGGGGCGTCTCCTAGCGGGAGAACCGATGATAGCATCATTCCGTCGGTGCTACCAAGTTCCCGGACTGGCTTCGGGCGGCAGAAAAAAGTGTTGTGCGGATGATCCAAAGAGATACAGCGACAAACTGGCTTCGGTCCGCTTCAAGCCACAACCCTTGACTGCTGCCTTGACACGATCAGCCATGTTGTTTGTTCTGGTTACCCAAGGCGCCAACTTGAAGGGAGATTTGTTCCCGGCGCCTGGGACAGGCTGATGGACAATATCAAGACGACGTAATTTAGCACGCAGATTGCCAATCTTGCGGCTCCTCCTTTTCAAGCACTTGCGAGTATTGTGTGAGACGGACTAGGTAGAAAATTCACCCAAGGTGAGCCTTTTTTCATTTAGCCTGTCACACAAGCCGGCTACCGCAACGGGGAGCGGCAGGTCAGCCAAGTGTTACAGTACTAGTACTATATTCTAAGGTCTATAGTACGGGCGTACTCCCCTATCGACTAAGTGAACATTTAATGACATTTGGTACCTATCCGAAAGCAATAGCAACCTCGATTTGACGCCCACTTGGTGCGGAACGCGATCACCATCCTCGGTCGCAAAACCGTGCCTGCTGGTCGAAGCCGTTGCAGCCGAGGCGCTCGTTTCAGCCTATGGCGCTAGACAAAGGGCGTTGTTCCTTTTGGCTGGTCTCTACAGGAAGTATGAGGTGCTACTAATTAGAAGGCATTTAGAAACCGCCGGAATGATCAAGTATGTCGATAATCGTTAGCTTGCGCTTAACTTTCGGAGAAGAAGCGTCTGGACAGTGACGATTGACAAGTTTCAGGGGCGGTTCGTGAACGACCCCTCTCCCAATACGGTATGGACTTGCTGAAAGCACTAGATCAAAGGGCCGCAGCGGAGATCGGGCAAGAATTGTATCAGTTCGCGGGTGAGCTTTTCCCCATCTGCCGGAGCATCACTGGTAACGGGGTCCGGCGGACATTAGCTCTGATCCAGGAAAGAGTTCCTCTGCGCACTTTCGAGGTGCGCAGCGGGACCCCGGTTTTCGATTGGACCGTACCCAAGGAGTGGAACATTCGGGACGCTTACATCAAGGCGCCGGATGGTAAGCGGGTCGTGGACTTTCAGAAGTGTAACTTGCACGTTGTGAGTTACAGCACGCCTGTGCATACAACCATGCCTTTGAGCGAACTCCGACAGCGCCTCTACACAATTCCTGACCATCCCGAATGGATTCCTAACCGTACGTCCTACTACAAAGAAGACTGGGGATTCTGTCTTCCCCATAACCAGATGCTGGCGTTGGAGGACGGCGAGTACGAGGTGTGCATCGACTCCACCCTCGAAGACGGACACTTGACCTACGGTGAGTGCTATTTGCCAGGTTGCTCAACCGACGAGGTCCTGATTTCATGTCATGTATGTCATCCCTCTCTGGCGAACGACAATGTCTCCGGGATGACTGTCGCGACCTTCCTAGCGAAGTTCCTCTCCGGGCGCGACCTTCGATATTCGTACAGATTCCTGTTTATCCCCGCAACGATTGGAGCGATCACTTGGCTGGCGCGAAACCGTGAGAAAGCACGGCGCATCCGGCATGGTTTGGTGCTGACGTGCCTGGGAGACGCGGGCGGTTTCCATTACAAGAAGAGCCGCATCGGAAACAGCGAAATTGACCGGGCCGCGGCTCACGTTCTGCGCCACTCCGGCGAATCTTCTGAGATTTTGGAGTTCTCTCCCTATGGTAATGACGAGCGACAGTACTGCTCTCCGGGCTTCAATCTTCCTGTCGGCTGCTTGACGCGGAGTGTTTGGGAGACTTTTCCCGAGTATCACACTTCGGCCGACAACCTCGACTTTATCCGACCTCTCCAACTTGCCGGATCGTTGCGTGTTTGCGCGGCGATTTTCGATGTGCTCGAAAGAAATCGATCGTACCGCAACGAGAGCCCTTACTGCGAACCCCAACTTGGACGGCGCGGCCTCTTCCGATCCACGGGCGGGGAGGCGGGCGGCCAAGCGACCGGAGAAGAGATGATGGCGCGCCTCTGGGTGCTTAATCTTTCTGACGGGGACCATTCTTTATTGGATATAGCAGAGCGCTCCGGCATCTCCTTTCCGATGATCGGCGAGGCTGCGGATCTGCTCTGCCAGAAGGGGCTCCTTTCAGTCGTCCTGGACGATGCCGGCGAGGTAACGTGCCGGGACGAAGCTGCGGGCGAGAACAGCTTGCCAAGTTTATAATGGGGTACTTTGTCTCGACAGCGAGATCAAATCTCAGTCGAAGTGGAGACTCGTGCGGATGAGAATACTGCTGACAGGGCATAAGGGCTACATCGGAGCGGTAGCCGCACCTATTTTGCACTCTGCCGGCCACGAAGTTATTGGGCTGGATAGTGATCTTTTCGCGGGCTGCGAGTTCGGCGAGGCGGCCGCAGCAATTCCAGAAATCCGCAAAGATATGCGCGACCTGACGGAAGCGGATCTTGTGGGCTTCGAGGCGGTGCTACATTTTGCCGCGCTCTCCAACGATCCCCTAGGCGACCTCGATCCCAAGCTTACTTATGACATCAACCACCTGGCCTCCGTCCGTCTCGCGGAGTTAGCCAAAGAGGCTGGGGTGAAGCGCTTTGTCTTTTCCTCTTCTTGCAGCACTTACGGGGCAGCCGGGGATGATTTCCACGACGAAACCGCTCCGCTCAATCCGGTGACACCCTATGGTGAATCCAAGGTCCTGGTCGAACTCGACATCGCGTCGCTGGCCGACGAGAATTTCACCCCCACTTACATGCGAAACGCGACCGCGTATGGCGTCTCCCCGCGCCTACGGCTGGATATCGTGTTGAACGACTTGGTGGCCTCTGCGTACACCATGGGCCGTGTGTACATCAGGAGCGATGGCACACCCTGGCGCCCCATCGTCCATATCCGCGACATCGTGGGCGCCGCTCTCGCCGTACTGGAAGCGCCGCGAGAGGCCGTCCATAATCAGACCTTCAATGTTGGTCGCACCGAGGAGAATTACCGCATTCGCGAATTGGCGGCTATCGTTGCTGATACCGTGCCAGATTCCCACGTCGAATATGCTCCAGACGGGGGCCCGGACCGGCGCTGCTACCGCATCAACTTCGATAAAATCCGCTGCATGGTGCCCGATTTTCGACCGCAGTGGACCGCGCGCAAGGGTGCGCAGGAGCTCTACGAGGCCTATCGCGCTGTCGGCCTCACACGCGAGGATATGGAGTCTGGCCGCTACATTCGCCTTAAGCACATCCAACGCCTTTTGAGCGCTGGACGGCTGGATGCTTCCCTGCGCTGGCGCCCACAGCGCGCCGGGACCGCGATGCTTGCCTGATTCCCTTTTCCAAACATATGCAAACGCCTGAAGTGGCCATGCAGGTTTCTGTTGTTAATCAGCAGGCCAAGCCTACCAAGCCGTGCAGGTTTTGTGGGGCGCGCCTGGAGCGGACGTTCGTGGATTTGGGGATGTCCCCACTTTGTGAGACATATCCATCCATCACCGATCTCGACCGCGGAGAGGTCTACTATCCGCTTCACGTTTACGTCTGCGAACGATGCTTCCTAGTACAACTGGGAGAATACCAAACCCCGCAGAACATATTCACTGAGTACCCCTATTTCTCTTCTTATTCCGACTCCTGGCTCAAACACGCTGAGAATTACTGCAATCTGATGACAACTGAGCTAGGCCTGGGCGGGCAGAGTTTCGTTGTCGAGGTAGCCAGTAACGATGGCTACTTGCTGCAATACTTCGCCCAGGGGCACGTGCCGGCGCTGGGCATTGAGCCCGCGGCAAACGTGGCTAAAGTAGCCGTTCAAAAAGGCGTGCCCACCTTGGTGGAGTTCTTCGGCGCCCGACTGGCGAAAAAGTTAGCAGCCGAGGGCCGCAGGGCCGATCTGGTTGTCGGCAACAATGTGCTGGCGCAGGTCCCGGACTTAAACGACTTCGTGGAGGGGCTAAGGGTTTTGCTCAAACCCGAGGGGGTCCTGACATTGGAGTTCCCTCACCTGCTGCGGCTGATCGAACGCAACGAATTTGACACAATCTACCACGAGCACTTTTCGTATTTTTCCATGCTCACCACGGCGCGTATTCTGGAGGCGCACGCCCTAAAGGCGTTCCACGTAGAGGAACTACCCACCCACGGCGGCTCGTTGCGCGTCTACGCCTGTCGAGTGGAAAGCCAAAAGTACGAGATCAGGCCCAGTGTTGCAGATTTGATCGCGGAGGAAACAAGAGCGGGCCTGGCATCGGCAGAAGGTTACGATCAGTTCGCTCGGAAGGTTAAGGAGACCAAGTTGGCGCTCGTGGATTTCCTACTCACGGCCGCGCGGCTGGGCAAGTCGGTAGCGGGGTACGGAGCGCCGGGGAAAAGCGCGACCTTGCTTCATTATTGCGGAATTGGAAAGGACTTGATTCAATTCACGGTGGACCGTAGCCCCTACAAGCAGGGTCGATTCCTGCCCGGCACTCACATTCCTATTTTCCACCCGGACCGCATCCGTGAGGCTAAGCCCGACTACATCATTATCCTGCCCTGGAACCTGAAAGATGAAATCATGAGGCAAATGGAGTTTATCCGGGATTGGGGTGGCAAGTTTGTTGTGCCAATCCCAATGGTGACGATCGAGTAGAAGATTCACGGAGCTGTGAGGGATGGAGTCGTTGTCTGTTGTCGGGCGGTTTCGTTGGGGCAGAAAAGGGTACTAGGAGAGGTTAAATGAATATTTACGTCGATTCTAAGATGAGCGATGATGACCGGCGGAAGGAGCTGTACCGGGGATCCATCTTTATGCTTTCTCCCGGCCAAGGAGCCCTGAAACTTTGCCAACTGGCAAAAGAGTTGATCGAGGAGGCTTTTCGCTCCCTAGATCCGCTCCGCATCCACGAGACCTTGTCCGCAGAGGAGTGTGCCCAAATCCTTGCCGTTTTGAAGCCCAAGTTTATTCACCACCCGAAGGCCAAAGAGTACGTGGCGGGGATGCTTGCGGAATCAGGGTGTGATCTTGAAAAGACCTATTTCGACGTTCCACGAATGCGGACTGCGTTTCCAGGCGATTACCTGAAGTCAGGGATCGCCTACGCTTTCCATCCACATCGAGACACCTGGTATTCGGCTCCGTTCTGCCAGATTAACTGGTGGATGCCTATCTTCGAGCTTAACTCTGAAAACTGCATGGCGATTCATCCGCACTATTGGGGAAGGCCGGTGAAAAACGGATCGAATCTGTACAACTACCACAAGTGGAACCTGGAGAGCCGGCGTAACGCAGCCCAGCATGTTAAGACCGACACACGCATCCAGCCGCGTCCTGAGGAACCGATCGAGCTCGACCCGCAAATCCGTCTAATCTGCGACGTGGGCGGCGCGTATTTGTTCTCGGCGGCACAACTGCATTCAACCGTCCCCAACACCTCGAGCGTGATCCGCTACAGTATCGACTTTCGCACTGTACATCTGGACGACGTGAAGGGGCGGACTGGCGCGGCCAACGTCGACTCCGCTTCCACCGGGACGACCATAGCAGACTACCTGAGAGGAAACGATTTGACACACCTGCCGGAACAAGCGATGGCGTTGTATCTGGATGGCACGGAGACCCTATACGCCCAACCCCCTTTGGTGTCAAGGTGAGATCTGGAGTGAGTTGCTGGGGTAGCTATTTATGAAGATGCTCCGGGCGCGTGTTCCAAAGCCTTCTCGGAGGGGTGCAGACCATGGAGCAGCTCATACGTGCAGAGAGCGTGGCTGTTCCGACTTGCCGAGCTCGAAATTGTTAGTTCAACGGCGAGGGCGAAGGAGGGTAGCATGAAAGTCGTTCTGTTTTGTGGTGGCGCAGGAATGAGGCTACGCGGCTATGCCGAGGATGTCCCAAAGCCCATGGTGACCATTGGTTCCCGGCCGGTGCTTTGGCATGTCATGAAGTACTATGCACACTTCGGCCACAGGGATTTTATCCTCTTGCTGGGTTATAAGGCCAACGTCATCAAAAGCTACTTTCTCGACTACGAGGAATCTGTTTCCAACGACTTTGTATTTTCCCAAGGTGGGAGGAAGTTGGAGTTCATGCAGCGGGACATCGATGACTGGACAATCACGTTCGTCGACACAGGTCTTCAGTCAACGATTGCGGACCGGCTACTCCTGGCCGAGCCATACTTGCAAGGACAGGAGATGTTTTTGGCCAATTACAGCGACGGCCTGACGGATTTCCACTTGCCCGAGATGACAGAGGAGTTTTGCCGCCGCGACTGTTACGCGTCCTTTCTCACCGTGCAACCTCGAACGAGTAGCCTGGACACCGTTCATATGGACGAGGATGGCTGCGTGCGCGCGATCAAATGCATGAAGGAGTCAGACATCTGGGTGAACGGGGGCTACTTCGTATTGCGGAAGGAAGTTTTTCGATACATCAAACCGAAAGAGGAGCTAGTCTACGAGCCCTTGGGGCGGATGATTTCCGAAGGCCGGGTCTGGTCGAAAAAATACACAGGGTTCTGGCAGTGCATGGACACCTTTAGAGACAAGCAGATCCTCGACGAGTTGGAGGCCTCCGGCGAGGCTCCCTGGTGTTTGTGGAAGAACGGGCGTTCGGCGAGGCGGGTCGTAGCGTGACCAGGCTAAGCCTTCTCAGAGAAGACGGCGATTCCCTCGTTGTGCTCTGTCTCGGTGCTCATGCGGATGACATCGAGATTGGCTGCGGGGGGACTCTTCTGTACCTCACGGGGGCCCTGCCGCGAGTGAGGTTTCACTGGGTGGTTCTTAGCGCCCAGGGACCTCGTCGTCAGGAAGCATTGGAAGCCGCCGAGTTGTTTACCGCGGGTTGCGACAAGGAAGTCATTCTCGCGAACTACCGCGACGGATTCCTGCCCTACAGCGGGGGCGAGGTGAAGGACTTCTTCGAGCGGATGAAGGGTCAAGTGAACCCGGATTTGATTTTCGCCCCCTGGCACGGAGATGCGCACCAGGACCACCGCCTGCTGGCAGAACTTGCTTGGAACACATTTCGAAACCATCTGATCCTGGAATATGAGATTCCGAAATACGACGGCGACATGGGCCGTCCCAATGTGTTCGTACCTCTGGAAGCCCCTATGTACGAGCACAAGGTCGAGCACCTGCTCGAGGCCTTTAAATCTCAGCGCGCGAAGCCGTGGTTTGATCGTGAGACTTTTCTGGGTTTGATGCGAATCCGGGGCATGGAGTCGAACTCCCCCAGCGGTTACGCAGAGGCCTTCCACGCTCGAAAGGTGATCCTTCGAGCGGCCGTCCGAAGGGGAGAGTAATTCATTCTGGCAAAGGAACGATGATTAAGCCATCTGAACAGACGCTTTATGCGTTAGGTTTGCAGAAACCAAAGTGGGTCTACTTTCAGGGCGATGTCCGCCCTTGGGAAGAGGCCACATTGCATATCTCATGTGAGGCCGTGACTCGAGGCCTCAATGTCTATGAGGGGTTGAAAGGTTACTGGCAAGAGGGCCAGACCGCATTCGGCATCGTCGAGCTTCGTCGGCACTTTGAAAGGTTGACTCGCTCGGCAAGCTTGCTCCATATCCCTGTTCCGGTCAGCTATGCAGAGTTCAGGGATGCGTGCGCCAAGCTGGTGCGGTTGCTGTACGAACCGGATAAAGACATGTGGATTCGCGCGGCGCTCTACGTCATCGAGGGCCACTGGGGAGAAGGCACGGTGGCTGACCTCGTCCTTACGGCCTATCATCAGAAAAAACAGCCGCCTGGTCCGGTTAAGATCGGCGTCAGCACCTGGCAGCGGTCGAGTGACGTGAGTCTGTCACCTCGCATCAAGACCAGCACCAATTACCAGGTAGCGCGCATGGCGCGCATCGAGGGAAGAGAACGCGGTTGTGAGGAAATGATTCTACTAAACCAATTTGGCCGGGTTGCCGAGGCTACCGGAGCCTGCATTGTGTTGGTCCGTGAAGGTTGTCTTATCACTCCACCCGCTTCCGAAGGACGGCTCGAGAGTATCACCCTGGAGATCGTCCGGAAAATCTGCCATTCTCTCGCTATCCCGTTCGTCGAGCGCCCTGTCGACCGCACCGAGCTCCTTGTCGCCGAGGAAATCCGCTTAGTGGGTACGCTAGCCGAATTAACTCCAATCGCCCAGTTGGATGGTTACAAATTGCCCACAAGTTCGCCCCTTACAGATTTGGTAGCTACGACCTTCTGGAATGCCGTCCGTGGCGTCGCGCCTCATCCTGCGGTAGAGTTGACGTTGATTTAGGCGCGCGGAAGAGGGACTTACCTCGTAAAGGTGTTAAAAATCCATATGGATTCAAGAGGGCCGCTGGTTAGCGTGGTAACGCCTTTTTACAATACCGCAGACTATCTCGTGGAATGTATCGAGAGCGTCCTTCGCCAGACGTACGACAACTGGGAATATGTGCTCGTCAACAACCGAAGCACGGACAGGTCGGCGGAGATCGCGGAGCATTATGTGAGGCTATATCCGAAAAAATTCCGCCTCGAGCATAACACTGCTTTCCTGTCGCAAGTCCAGAACTATAACCACGCCCTCCGTTTAATTTCTCCGAAGAGCAAGTACTGTAAGCTCGTGCAGGCGGACGACTTGTTATTCCCAGAGTGCCTGTCGCTGATGGTGGACACGGCGCAACGGGACCCTTCGATCGGTGTGGTGGGGGCTTATGGTCTCGAGGGCCGCGATCTGGCATTCGACGGCTTGGCGTATCCTTCTTCGACCGTAGATGGAAAGGTCGTCTGTCGCCTGTTCTTTTTGGAGGATCGGTACGTGTTCGGTTCTCCCACCCAACTTCTGCTTCGGTCCGACCTTGTACTTGGCCGGGCGCCTTTCTATGATGAATCCTATATTCCTTTTGAAGACGCCGCCATTATCTTCCAGTTGCTGACGCGGTGCAACTTTGGGTTTGTTCACCAAGTTCTTACATTCAGCCGCCGCGACAATGCCTCCATCATGAAATCACTGATGGATCTCGATTGCCCGATAGCATTCCAATTGTTCATGCAGCGCGAATTCGGGCGTGCTTTTCTCGAGCCGGAGGAGTACCGGGAACACCTATATAGGAGGGAACGGGCCTACTGCGCGCTCCTCGTTGATGGCATGGTGGCATTGAGGGGGAGAGAGTTTTGGAAATTCCATCGGGGTATGCTGAAGCGAATGGGCTACACACTTAAGTCGGCGCGTGTCTGGTGGTTCTTATTCCTAAGCCTATGTGACATCGTGCTCAACCCAAAGAGGGGATTGTCGCTTTTCGTTCACAGTTTGTGGCGCCGGTTAAGGGAATGGCGTGCCGGATGGTCTGCCCGGTCTGACTCCCTCCCTGAACCCGTTAGTTTGCGTCAAGATGAGGAGGGGCATAAGGTGGCGCAATAGGGGGTCCCCCCGGCACGCCGCGGCGCATAAAGAGGGGAAAGGCCCAAGGAACTATGAAAGATACGCTGGCAGAACTGTACAAATACCGCGCCCTGCTCTACATGTTCGCTTACCGCGATATCAAGGTGCGGTATAAGCAGTCAGTGATGGGTTTTCTCTGGGCGATCCTGATGCCCGTGCTGATCGTCATGGCGGGCGTAGTAGTTCGTTATGCCTACACCCTTTCGTCGGGCAAACCTTTGCAAACAGCAGATATCGTGAGCGTGGCGGTGAAATCAATTCCCTGGGCGTTTCTGGTTTCCAGCATACGGTTTGGTTGCAACAGCCTCATCGGAAACCAGAACCTAGTGACCAAGATTTACTTCCCAAAGGAGATCTTTCCCATGGCGGCGGTACTGGCCAGCCTTTTCGATTTCTTCGTGGCGTCCGGAGCTCTGCTGATCCTTCTGCTGGTAATGCGGATTAATTGGAGCGCCAATCTCCTCTGGACCCCCCTTCTGCTCCTGACGATGGTGGTTCTGGCCACCGGAATCGGAATGATTGTATCCGCCGCTAGCCTCTTCTTCCGCGACGTGAAGTACATTGTCGAGGTGCTGCTGACTTTCGGAATCTTCTTCACTCCGGTCTTTTATGACGTTCGCATGCTCGGGGACAAGGGCAAATGGTTGTTGCTCAATCCGGTTGCTCCGATTCTGGAGGGGCTTAGCGCTTGCATCGCTCACCAGCAATCTCCCAAGCTGGCCTGGTTTGCCTATAGCCTCGGCTTTGCGACGGCTGTGTTTCTTGGCGGGTACTTTTTCTTCAAGCATCTGGAGCCGGCTTTCGCAGAGAGCGTTTGACGATGGTTGATTACATCGACGAAGCGTTGAGATCGGGGCCGCATGGCGTGCACGCCAGAGCGTTGCCTTACGATAGAATGGCACTCGCCCATGGTAAAGCTGGTTGAATTGGTGAGCCAAGGACGCTTGCATGCACCTCAGTCTGGCTCGCAGCGGCCGTGGTGGTGGCTGGCGAGACACTGGGACCTGGTGGTCTTACTGTTGTTCGTCCTCGCTTTGACACCAGATTTGTGGTTCTCACCCCGAGCGCTGTCTGTCGTCCGCGACGTCAGCACGGTTGACTACAATTGGCATGTTGACGAAATTTTCAAGCTCTCGCGTGGCATTTGGATTGGCCGCGACGTTGCGTTCACCCACGGTCCAATCTTCCAGTGGCTCTCCAGCGTGCCGGCGCGGTTAATGGGAGTCACCATGGGCGCCGCCTCCGCGACCTGGTTCACCGTGCCGGTTTGGTGTGCCTTTGCCTTTGTGTACCTGACGCTACGGCTGCTTCTTGCCGAACAGCCTGCGTGGAAACGGGGGCTGCTGCTGTTCCTGGTCCTTGCGCTCTGGCTTGTATACTGGGAGTGGTCGTTGCAGAATACATTCCCAGTTCTTCTCTTCGCCATCTTCCTTCGCAGTTGGTATGCTGTCACCGAGGGACGAGCCAAAAGCTATGTGCTTGGAATTGTAGCCGCCTTGCTCTGCGGCATCGCGTTCCTGATCGCGTCCGACACAGGGGCGTATTCGGCGGCTGCCTGGGTGATTGCAACTGCGGCGATTTTCTTCGAAGAAAGCCGGAACAAACACGTCGTGGGCAGGTGCGTCGTTGCTCTGCTAGCATACGCGGTGTCGGGTTTCGTCTTCGCGCTGGCGGTGAACGCGGCGATGGGCAGGGCGTCCGATTTTCGGTTCTGGAAAGAAAGCGCGCAGATAGTGAGCGTATATCGCTGGGCCACTCCGGCGGCAATGACGCATGCCGACACGGTGCGCCTGCTCGGAAGGCTGTTCGCCGGCGCGGCGGTGTTCCTCTTTCGCGCCGGCACCAGGAGTAAGCATAATCCCGCAATTACGGAACGCGTCGGTTTTCTGCTGGGTGGCTTTGCCTTCGCGCTGGTCATGCTGCAAACTGCCCTGGTGCGCTCCGATAACTGGCACGTAGGGATCGCGTCTTTCGCCATGGTGCTTCTCACCGGTACGATCCTTTTCTCGTTCCAATCCGGCTCGACCTCATCCGTTGCAGTCCTGTTGGCGATTGAATGCTCCTTGCTGTTTTCACCCCCCCCAGTGATACGGCTAAACACCGTTCGTCGTCTGGTCCAGTATGTGCGGCGCCCCGTGACCCAATGTCCGGCCGGCCTCCGCGAGTTTGACCGAGGATGCTTCGCTCCGGAATACACCGCCATGCTTCAGTCGGCCGCCAGCTTCCTTGGCCAGCACAGCAAGCCGCAAGAGGATATTGTGGTGTTTCCGTACCAGACCATGTTCGGCATCGCCTCGCAACGCAGCGTCGCCGGACGACTGATGCAGGCTTACACTGCCAGCGGGCCGTATTTGTCGCAACTTGAGATCGTGGGACTGGAGAGCGCGCCAGCACCAGCAGGTCTCTACCTGCCCGACCCCGATTTGCACTACCGAGGTGGACACCCGGGGCTTTCGAAAACCGAACTGCTCCATTGGCGCAACCTGGCTCTGAGTCTGCCGGTTGACGGAATATACAGCTTCACCCGCACCCCGGAACTTTGGTTCTGGATGCTACAGCACTATCGTGCGGAAGGCGGAGCCCTCTCGGCTGGCGTCTTCGGCTTGCTGCGCGATGACTCACGTGTCGCGCGAATCTCGATGCAGCCGCGGACGCTGGGCCTGGCTGCGCAAACGTTCTCCATTCGCGAACGAAGTTCGGTGGTGGACCTCGGCTCGCCCGACTGGCCGGCTGACGCTGATTTTCTGCGCCTGCGCTTGATAGTGCACTACGGCTTCTGGTGGAGGCTGCGTAAGCCCGAAGAGCTGCAGTTGGAGATCACACGCGACGACGGCAGCAGTGAGTTGCGCTGGTTCGTCGCGCAGCCCAATGTTTCCACCGATATATGGTTGTACCCCTGGAGCCCGCCTGACCTGGCGAACTATCTCGATACGGACGAAAGCCACTGGCGAACTACGCCGCGCCCGGCGATCACGCGGCTCCGCATAGTCGCGACGCCACTGGATTGGGTCTCGGCGGCGCCTGACGCGATTGTGCTAGAAGCGGCCGAGTCGGTGCGGATTAACATGCGTTCGTGAAGAAAACACGGGTTCGCTCTCTTCATTTTCTTTTCAGCGGTGTTGCGAGGCGCGTCAGCACACTGCAGGTCGCCGGACCGCATTCAGGGGAGATCGATTCGCTCGAACTCGCTGATTCTGCTTGCCATCCGCCTGCAGATCTCACTGGAGGGTCTGTTGTCTGACGTCGCGCTCCGCTTGGAGCACGTTTACAAAATGTTCCGTAAAGGTGAGGTTTACAACTCCCTGCGTGACCTTATCCCTGCTTTGACCGGAAGGATGTTCCGCCAGCAGGGGCTCAGCGGGAGCGACAAACGCGAATTCTGGGCCTTGCAGGATATCTCGCTGGAGGTGAAGCGCGGGCAGGCCTTCGGCATCATTGGACCCAACGGGGCTGGCAAAAGCACCATGCTGAAGCTCCTGAGCCGCGTCATGAAGCCAACCCTGGGTTCCATAATCCTCCCTGGCAAATGTTCGGCGTTGATCGAGCTAGGCGCTGGTTTCCACCAGGACCTTACAGGGCGGGAAAACATCTATCTCTACGGCGCCATTTTGGGTATGACCAGGCATGAGATTGCCGCCAAGTTTGGCGGCATCGTGGATTTCTCTGGATTGGCGGACTTTATTGACACGCCCGTGAAACGCTATTCCTCGGGAATGTACGCAAGACTAGGATTCTCAGTGGCCGCGCACGTCAATCCGGAGGTGCTCCTCGTCGATGAGGTGCTGAGCGTCGGCGACTACGCCTTCCAGAACAAGTGTATCGAACGGATGAAGGAGATCATTCGCAACGGCGCTACGGTTCTCTTCGTCTCCCACAACCTAAAGACGGTCGCAGAATTTTGCCCTCGGTGCTTGTTCTTGGAGCGGGGACGCGCCGTAATGACCGGGGGGGTGCAAGAGGTCATTTCCGCCTATTTGAGAGGCCCTTCCACGGCCCACGTCGGGGACGCCAAATCCAAGCCTGTCGCCATCTCCAAAGTCAGAGTCCGCAACGAACGCGGAGAATGCGCCCGGTTTCAGTCAGGCGAGAAAGCATGGGTCGACGTTGAATTGATTGCGCGCGAGCGCTGCGCGAAGTTGTCTGTCTCCCTTTACCTTATTGACAACGAGGGTCAAGACATCTTCAACACTTCCACTGAGCGTCTAGGGCGAGGCACCTTTACTCTAGATGCGGGAGATGTGTTCCATTGCACTTTTGAGATCAATTTGAACCTTGTAGGCGGCATTTTCGCGGTAGCGATTACGGTCTACAGATACGACATCCAAACAGCGTACGACAGGTGGGCACCTGCGACAACTCTCCATATCAGTTGCGACGAAGACGTGCGCGGGTATGCAAATTGTTTTCCGAAAGTCACCCGGCAAGAGATCCATAAAGCGTCTGACGGTGTACTCGCAGCCCCATCAAGCGGCGCAATCGGCGGAGTCAAGTCTGATTAATGGAGGTCGCTCTGCGTCCCCGCGATATCTACATAGTAGGATAGCTCGAGCCAGTGGACAGCAGAGGTCAAACCGAATGGCATTTCGATGAGGAGAGAAATAGCAAATGGCAACATTCCGAAGAACGGTACGCAAAGCCCTCAAATGAAACAGACCTCCAGTGGGATGATTATGTAGTGCGAAGCCTATCCCGTGACAAGCCATGAGGCGGACGGGACGAGTCTGCGCCACACGGCCGCGGAATGTGTGGACCTTGTCCACGCGCACAGAGTGTTTCCTTACCTCCCCTTCACTTTCCAGTGCCGCTACTTCATGGAAATGATACGCATCACGCGGCCCGAGGGTTGGATTGTCTTCGACATCATGTCGGAAGACTGCATGTCTGAGATTTTGCTCGAGAAATGGATCGCCAGCCAACGGTATGATCCATGCCTGATGCCACACAAATTCGTGACGGACTTATTCGTTAGGAGACAGTGCTCTCTGCGATGGAACTTCTTTATCCCGTTCCTGCCCGGACAAACCGAATATCTCGTATTTGCCAAAGATAAGGGCTAACGCAGGAATATCTAAACACCCGCGATCACCCCGTTTGCAGCCAGCCCAAGGATCCAATGGCATGGCGGGATGGAGCCGAGCGGCTCGAGGGTTTCGCCTCTTATGAGCAGGCAAAAACTTGCAGACAACTATGAGTCACTTGAAAAGAATAGGGATTGATTGTTTCAACTTTCTCCAGGAGATCTCTATCGCCATCGTGTCGCGCGGGAGCAACAAGGAACTGGCTCGCCGTGATGCCGAACGCGGAAGGACAAATCTTCGATGGTTTACGCCGGATGAGGCTGCAGTCGCTGAAGCTCTGGCCAGAGTAATCATCCCTTCCGACGAGGAGACCCCCGGGATTGACGAGGTCGATGTATTTGGACCACCCGCCATTGTTGCTCTCGATGGTCTGGTTGTGACATCCCCATATCGGCAATACCTTTACTCGCGGGGGCTGTTGGCGTTCGACGTTTTGGCGCTCAGGAAACACGGGTGTAAGTTCGCCGAGATCACGAGGGAAGACCAAATAGGGTTATTCGAGGCTGCCCAGCAAATCAACGAGGGTTTAGCGGCGGCAGTTTCCGTGCTTGCGAAGATTCGGAGCAAGATTCGAGCCATCACCCTTGCAAGAAGCGGATCGTATTTTGCCGCGAAGTTGTATCACCAGATAAGAAGCGACTGCTTCCAGGTGTTTTATACCAACCGTGTGAGTTGGGTTTGGCTTGAGTACGACGGACCTCCCATGGACAAGGGATATCCGAACCTTTTGGCGAGGGACTGACGCATACCCGATACCGCAGATGGCAAGCCCTATGGAACAGATGAATTCATGTAAGCTGAACCTGGCTTTTTGCCCACCAAAGCTCAGAACATTCTGACTAGAAATCCAGTTACAGAAGCCGGTAGGATCAAGAGAAAAGTATGACAGCGCGCCCGACTGAAGCAATGCCAGGGCGTAGGTGGTAAAGGGTGGAAGAGACACGAAGAAGTGACAAACCCGGGCGAATTCGCAGCATTGGTCTGCTCAGCCCTACCTCGGGTAACCTAGGGAATGCGGCGATGCAATCGGCCATGATTGCGAACTTACGCAAGCGTATCGTAGATGTCGAGATTCTTGGCATTACTCTAAATCCAGACGATACCCGGCGGAGACATGGAATCGATGCATTTCCCCTGGCGGGCGTCTCCCGACCCTACTATGCCGTCTACAGCTCAGACAGTTCCAATACAGGGCAACGACAAATCCTAAAGCCCGGACGTATTAAACAATGGCTGAAGCAGATTCCGGTGCTTCGTAGGTTTTTGAGAGCTATCCGCACCTGCGGTATGGAATTGGCCCATATTACGGCGGCAGCACGCGTGGTTCGAAAGCTAGACCGCATCATCATCCCTGGCGGGGGGACGCTGGATGATTCTTGGGGCGGTCCCTGGGGACAGCCCTGGGCCCTCTTCAAGTGGAGTGTGCTCAGTCGAGTTTATGGAGTTCAGTTTTTGTTTGTGAGTATCGGCAAATCTTCGCTGGAACAGCCGCTGAGCCGTTTCTTTGTCCGCATTGCCCTTCGCCTCGCCTCATACCGCTCCTACAGAGATCACGACTCGAAAATGGCGGTGCAAACCCTCATCGATGCCCGCAACGACCCGGTCTACCCTGATTTGGCTTTTAGCTATCCCAGTCCCAACGTTTGGACGTCGCGCGGTAATGATTCAAAGGACGGTCGACTCCTTGTCGGGGTTAGTCCCATTGCCTATTGTGACCCGCGCGTATGGCCTCAAAAAGACGAAGGGCGGTACGCTGCATACGTCAGCCAATTAGCGGAAATGGTGAAGTGGCTCATTAAAGAACACCATAGGGTGCTGTTTTTCACAACGGACAGCCCCGATATGCACACCGTAGACGACGTTCAAACCCTGATCTCTGCCAGCACAATTGATGCCGGCACGATTCAAACTCTCCCTGGTTCCACGGAACAGAGCCCAGACACTCTTTTGAAAGGAATTTCCCCCGCCGATTTAGTCATTGCCAGCAGGCTTCATGGTGTTATCCTCTCCCACCTCAACACCACTCCTGTGTTGGCCCTGTCTTTCGACCCAAAAATTGAGGCTCATATGAATGCCGTGGGGCAGAAGGATTATTGTTTAAGTATCGATCATTTGCAGCTCGAAAGGCTCATCGAGCGCTTCACCGCTCTAAGAGTCGCCCGCAATGAAGAACGGGCTTGCCTACGATCTGCTGCTCTGCGTTTTCGAGGTCTGCTCGATCTACAATATGATCGAATCCTTGGCATAACACACTCCAGCCTGATGCCAAGTGCCGAGCAAAGTCATCTTGATGCCCCCCCCCTTGTCCGCTACTGGCGGCTTAGAAAATAATTAAGGAGATGAGTTAAGCAGGAAGGATGTCCACCACGAAGAGCAGTTCGGATGTGATCGTTATAGGCTCAGGTGCCGGTGGCGGCGTCATTGCCAAGGAGTTAGGGGAAGCCGGGTTAGAAGTTACCGTGCTGGAAGCCGGGAGGCGCTACGACCCTTACAATGACTACCCCACCCATGCGATCGATTTCGAAGTCCGCGCGAGCGACCTCTTTTCGCCCAAAGACAAGCGTCGGGATCAATACACCTCGGCCGGTACGAGCCCCTTCTTATACTGTCGTGTCAAGGCAGTAGGGGGTTCAACTCTTCATTACCATGCCATGTCTCCCAGACTCCATGAATCCGACTTTCGGGTACGAAGCGAGGACGGAGTTGCGGACGATTGGCCGATTAGCTATGCAGATCTGGAACCGTACTACACGAAGGTTGAGTATGAGCTGGGAGTTTCGGGGCCGGAGGGTGCGGCCGCTAACCCCTTTGAGCCTCCGCGCTCAAAGCCTTTCCCGACTCCACCTCACGAATTGAATCTAGCAAGTCGCACCTTGAAGCGGGGTGCAGACAAGCTAGGATTACACTTAGTACGCGAAGCTCTTGCCATTCCCACCAGGGATTGGAACGGTCGGCCAGCTTGCATCAATGCGGGAACTTGCCGCTTAGGCTGCAAAATCTCGTCAAAGTCAAGCATTGACGTCACCTACATACCTAAGGCCGAAAGAACCGGTCGCGTACATGTTCGCACTGAGTGCATGGCCCGAAAGATCACGGTTGGGGCTGATGGAAAGGCACGCAGCGTAATCTACTTTGACCCTGACGGTCACGAGCAGGAAGCCGCCGCGCGCGTGATCGTCGTGGCTGGAAATGCAGTCGAGACGCCGCGGCTCCTCTTATTAAGTAGATCACGCCTGTTCCGCGACGGACTGGCTAATTCCAGTGGATTAGTCGGCAAGCGCTTTATGGAGCATCTGTCGGTATTTGCTTACGGCGTGTTCCCAGAGAGGTTGGACCCTTGGCGTGGCGCGCCCACGGGCGGCATCATCCAGGACTTCTATGCGACTAACCCCAAGAATGGCTTCGTGCGGGGGTGGACGATTTCCGTAGAAAATGATGGTCAATGGCCCTTGGCCACAGCATACAGCATCCCAGGTTGGGGGGCTGAGCACAAGGCGCGTGTCAAGGAGCTTTTTGGCCATCGCGTGGGCTTAGGTTCAGAAGGAGAACAACTGCCAGACGAGCGCAACCAAGTTAGGCTCGACCCATCTGTTAAAGATGTTTATGGAATTCCGGTGCCCCTAATTGTTAACGATCACTGTCACAACGACCGTGCTATGGTCGGCGCAATTTCCTCCAGCCTCAAGGAAGTACTTGATGCCTCGGGCGCCCGCGAGATACATGTGGACAAGATCACGCCGGGAGCTTCCTCGCACTATATGGGAACCTGCAGGATGGGTAAGGACCCAAGGACTTCCGTCGTAGATCCGTGGTGTCGAACCCATGACGTGCCTAATTTGTTCATCGGAGACGGGAGTGTCTTTGTAACGGTGGGCGCGGCTAACCCGGCATTGACGATCTCGGCGCTGGCCGCCAGAACTGCTGACGGAATAGTCGCGGCGTTTAGGCGCGGCGACTTTCCGTGATCTCGTGCGCAACCCGCGCTAACTCTACCCGGGGGGGCGAAACCGCAAGTTGGAAAGGGGCCTTGTCTCTTCGTGGATGCAATCCAAGCGGTCCCGACAGGCCGACGCGACACGAAGCGAGGAGCGTGGCAATATCTGCTTTCGGCCGCTCTGTTATTTGGCGCCGTTGCGGCTTCGTTCCTCATCCTGAAGGCCGCACCCGCTCCGTGGTTCTGGCTATGGCTCACCCAGGCGGCAGTTCTCTTCGCAGCCATCTTCCTCGTCCATGGGTCCTTCCTGGCCCCGCGCGATCCTGTTCAACCTTGGAATCGTTGCAATCCTGTTGGCTATTGCCGAGGCCTACTTTATCACCCATGAGTACGTGCCCCCGGCTTATCCGGACGGTGGCTTTTTTGTCGCCGATGACGTGCTGGGATGGGCGCCCGCCAAGGGGATGAAGGCTCACGCCATCAACTACGGCCCAGCAGGATTGCTCCACGGCCCTGAAGGGATTCTCTTCGACCGCATATGCACTATTGACTCCACCGGCCTTCGCGTAGCTCCTCCATACCGCCACGACGGTTTGGCTGGCACGGTCCTTTTCTTCGGCTGCTCGTTCACTTTCGGCGAAGGCCTCAAGGACGACGAGACCCAGCCATTCCAGGTTGGCGCCCAGTCAGGTGGACGGGATCGTACCTTTAACTTCGGTTTTCAGGCTTATGGCCCCCACCAAATGCTGGCAGCCATGGAGCACGGCATGGTGCGCCGCGTGGGGGACACCACCCCCCACAATATGCATTCTACATCGCTCTACCGGGTCATGTGTGGCGGGTGGCAGGACGGGTTGCTTGGGGCGGGCATGCGCCTCGCTACGTGCTAGACGCTGACGGAACGCTGCATCAGACAGGATACTTTGGCAACCGCAAACCTTTAGCTGAGCGGCTCGGTCTCAGGAGAGGGCTCAGGCAATTAAACAAATCCGCCGTCTATCGAAGGCTCTCGAACGGCGGCTCGCGCATCAACGATGGCGATATCCGCCTCTATCTCGCCGTGGTCCGCCGCTCACAAGAGTTCTTGAACGCCCATTACCCGGGCCTCCAATTCCATGTCATCTTATGGCCGAATCAGGATGCCCCACAGCAACGGTACGCTTACGAGAAGATGCGCGAGGTTTTTCGTCAGACGGAAATTCCCATCCACTTGGTGGAGGATATCCTGCCCGGCTATAACACCGACCGGTCCCCTTACATCCTAAGTTCTGCAGATCATCACCCGAACGCGCTGGCCAACCGCCTGCCGGCCCGATACGCATTGAACAAGATCGTGCAATAAAGGGAATTTAGTATTAATTCGAGGAATAAACTGAAATCGGGAGCGGCTGTGACTACGGCACCGCCCCTCCAGAAATCCTCTCCAGAGAGCACCCGATGTTCTGTACGTTAGTTGGCATTCGGAAAAGAGAACATGAGAAAACTAAACGTAAACCAAGGTAACACCATCCACTGGCAGCACTACACGGGTATTTTTCTGCTCTCCTTAGCTACGCTTCTGCTCGAGCTGGCATTGACCCGCGTGCTCTCGGTAACAAATTGGTATCACTTTGGCTTTTTAGTGGTTTCCACCGCCCTGCTCGGGTTTGGCGCCTCGGGAGTGACGCTGTCGCTGTGGACAAAGTTGCGTGAGCAGTCGCCGCTAGATCAGGCTCTAGCTTCTCTTGCGCTGCTATTTGGCTTCGTCTCCCTTGCCAGTTTTTGGCTGATGCAGCGGGTTCCTTTTCAGCCCTTCCGGCTGCTCCTAGACCGTTGGCAGTTTGTTTACGGGCTGCTGTACTACGTAATCCTCTCCGCCCCTTTCTTCTGTTCCGGGCTGGCGATCTCTTTACTCCTCACTCGAGGTGGTCGGGAAGTGAATCGTCTGTATGCTGCAGACTTGCTGGGCGCGGGTACGGGGTGCGCGGCCGTCTGCGCAGTGATGCCGGTTTTCGGAGGGTCCGGCTCTATCGCAGTGGTAGCGGTGATCGGGGTGCTGGCCGCGCTGGCTTTCAGCTCTTTCCGGCTGTGCAAGCTGACCGTTTTCAGTGCCGTGGCGGCTTTGGGGATGCTGGCGCTGGCATTCGTAGGCGACCGAGCGATACCAATCCGTGTGATACCCGAGAAGCTCAATCATCCTCTCATTCCTGTAGGAGCGTCGCCAATCTATACGAAGTGGAACAGCTTTTCCAGGGTCGAGGTCTACCATGCGCCAGCGTTGGACCCAGAACGACCCGATCCCGGCTACTACTCCATTGTCATCGACGTCGCCGCTGGGACGGGGATGCATGATTTGAGCATGGGCGTGCGCAATTTTCTGGCCCACGCGCAGCAATACCACCCCGTGGGTGTGGCGTATGTCGGCAAGGAACACCCCAAGGTGCTGGTCATCGGCTCGGGAGGGGGGCCCGAAGTGCTGGAAGGCCTGTATTTCGGTGCATCCTCCATCACCGCCGTGGAAATCAATCCCATTGTCTGTGACATCGTTACCCACCGCATGCGCGAGCACTGGGGTGGGCTTTTCGAGCAACCTGAGGTCCGGCTGGTGACGGACGAGGGACGCAGCTTTGTACGCCGCTCGAAAGAAAAATACGATGCAATCATTTCCGTCAACACCTATAGCAGCACCGCCCTCACCTCCGGTGCGCTCACCCTCAGCGAAACCTACATCCTCACGCGGGAAGCATTCGACGATTACTGGAACCACCTGACACAGACCGGAACCATTCTCCTGATGGGCTATAACGAGGCAAAACTCGCTGCCACGGCGCGTGAAATGTTCGCCCGCATGGGACTGGGCAGCCCTGCCGGACATGTCATTGCGTACCGCGGGTTGACTACGCCTTATGGCCGCAATCGGCTGAACGTGGGCTTCCTCTTACAGAAGTCGCTGTTGCGTCGAGAAGAGGTTGATGTCATGGCGGCGCGTGTGGGCTTGGGGAGCAACGAGCGCTGGGGTGATGGAGGCCGCCCTGAGATTCTCTATTCTCCCTTTAGTGAACCGACCAGCAGCGAGGGGGCCTTTCTCACTCAACTGCTTCGAGCGCCCAACCTCGAACAGGTCTATGATTCCACGACGGCCTATCTGCGCCCCGCGACGGATGACAAGCCGTTTTTCAATCAGACCCAACGTTGGAGCGTGCACCTTGGTTTTAGGTCGGTTCTGGGTAACTCTCGCAACATTCCCATCACGGGTGGCTCCGTCGCCCAAGTGACCCTAACGCTTCTTCTGGTGCAGGCGGTCGTGGTTGGGGGAGTATTGATCCTGATTCCACTCTTGCGCTTCCACCGGCAGGGCCTGAGGGCCAGAGGGCGCTGGGCCTTTTTGACCTACTTCGCCGGTTTGGGGCTGGGCTTCATCCTGATCGAAATCGTTCTCCTCCAGCGCCTCCAGTTGTTTCTCGGCCAGCCCATTTACACCTTTTCCGTAGTTCTGGCTAGTTTGCTGGTCTTCACCGGGGTGGGTTCCTATTTCGCCGGCCGTATCCGAAACGTCTCCTACCAGACGCTGTGTTGGCTTTTACTTGCCGTGGTGGGAGGAATTCTATTGACCTTAACTGCCATGCCCTTGATTCTCTCGTGGGCACTGGGTTTCGCCTTACCCTTACGGGTCTCCATAGCCGTCCTGCTGGTTGCGCCATTGGGCATACTGCTGGGTGTCCCGTTCCCTACAGGCTTGCGTATCCTTGGCGAGGAAGCTTCGCCACTTGTGCCCTGGGCTTGGGCAGTCAACGGCTTCTTTACCGTGATCGGGTCCGTGGGTGCTATGATCCTGGGAATGACTCTAGGGTTCACCGCTGTGTTCATTGTCGCAGCAGGGTGTTACACGGTGGCGTTCATTGCGATTGTGACGCGAGGCGTAGGGCGGGCTGAGGTGCGCCGGTTTTCTCCCTCTGTGGTAGAAGCCTCTGCAGAAGACTCAACCCTATAAGTCGAACACCTTGATTTCTGCTTGGACCAAATGAGCGTGGCCATCGAACACGGTCTGGTGCGCCGCGTGGCGGACACCACTCCCCCCGGCTATAGTACCGACCGGTCCCCTTACATCCTAAGTTCTGCAGACCATCACTCCAACGCGCTGGCCAACCGCCTTCTGGCGCAATACGTGTTGAACAAGATCCTGCGATGAAACAAATGCAGTAACGGTTGGGGAGATAGTGTGGAATTCGTACGAACGTTTCTAAGAAGACTAGGCTGGTGAAGTCCGCGAGACAACAACGCTGACTCATTCATCCTTAATCGGATGTCCCTTTTCTCTCCAGCCAGCGCCCAAAGTTCATCACTAAGGCGATTGCTATGATCAACGGGAAGCGGGTCGTGGTTGTGATGCCTGCCTACAATGCGGAAAAAACCCTCGAACGGACGGTCCACGAGATACCAGAAAGCGTAGATGTTAAGATTCTGGTTGATGATGGCAGCACGGATCGAACTGTTCCCATGGCCGATAGCTTGGGGCTCAGGGTCTTCAGGCATCACCGGAATTACGGTTACGGCCGGAACCAACAGACCTGCTACCGCGAAGCGCTGGCTGCGGGCGCGGACGTCGTAGTGATGGTCCATCCCGACTACCAGTACACACCGTTGTTGGTTACCGCGATGGCCGGGATGGTGGCGTCTGGAGTATACGACGTCGTTCTTGGCTCGCGAATCCTGGGGGGTGGGGCCTTGAAGGGCGGAATGCCACGCTACAAGTACTTCGCCAACCGGCTTCTCACCGCCTTTCAAAACCTCCTCACCGGAGCGAAGCTTTCCGAATACCATACTGGTTTCAGGGCCTTCAGCAGAGAAGTGCTACGAACGCTGCCTCTGCTCGAGAATTCGGACGACTTCATTTTTGACAACGAGATGCTGGCGCAGTGCATCTATTTCGGCTTCCGCATCGGGGAGATTTCCTGCCCGACAAAGTATTTCGAAGGCGCCTCCTCCATCAATTTCAAGAGAAGTGTCAAATACGGCTTCGGGGTCCTGTGGACATCAGTCAAACTTGTGTTCCAGTGTCTGGGGGTTGTCCACTTGCGACTTTTCAGCGCCACTGGCCGAAAACCTGACATGAACTATTATCAGGAGCGCAAGGAAGAAAACGACAAAGCGCCCGTCGGTTGAGGAACAGGACACTGCTCAAGACTGTCATCATCGTTTGCTCATCTCTCGGCGACGATGAAAGCGTCGGACGAGAGCTCCTTGACCGCGCGGACAATGAGGTCAAGAAGAGGTATGCCAGGCGGATTTACGTCCCGCGGGTCGCGGCTTGGCAGGACTTTGCTGCCTCGCTCCTGGAAGCTGACCTGTTCATTGCCAGCCGCTTGCATGGCGCGATTCTCGGCTTTATGACCCAGACACCCACCGTCGCTATTTCTATCGAGTAGGGCTGGAGTCCGTTTGTTATTCGTTGGGCTAGCGACTCCTGGCAAGTGGATTCCTCACGCTCTGGTTGGCAAGGCGTGGGACGCCGTGGGGAATATCTTGGACCGAGTGGCTGGTTGAGAACTTGAGGCCTTTCACGGTCGAAGGAAAGGTCCCCATCAGGAGCGCATTCTTACGGGCACGTTTCACATGACGGCAGGCAAGAAACTCAACGTGGAACTTGGTCGGCTTGAGGCGTGGGTCGTCAAGAACTCCGGTTGGTTGGCGCTGGGGGTCATCGTCGCGGCATTTGCGATTCGACTTTCCTACGCTGGCTCGTGTTACCTCAACCCCGATGAAGCATCACACTTTGACGCGGCCAGGCCCAGTAGCTGGCTCGGGGCCTTCGAGGCATCGCGCACGACGGCGCACCCTCCACTATTCATCCTGGTCCTTCATGGAATTCTACTTCTCGGCCGGAGCGAGTTGATTCTCAGGTTGCCGAGCATCTTCACCGGCACTGTGGCGCTCTGGCTCACATTCGCGTGGGTGCGGCGCAGCCTCGGGGAGATCCCGGCGCTTGCAGGACTCGGGTTCATGGCTCTATCCCCAGCGGCTATCTCCGCCTCGACGGAAGTCCGACAGTACGGCCTTCTACTCTGCTTCGTTTGCGGTGCTCTTTACGCGACAGAGCGGTCGCTGACGGAGCGCTCGACTGCCTGGGCGATCGTCCAAGGACTCTGCCTGCTCGGCGCCCTCCTGACGCACTACACTGCCATCGTGGTGATACCGTCTCTGGGCCTCTATGTCTTGCTCCGCTCGCTCTTAGAACGGGTGCCTCGGCGTATCCTTATCACGATTAGTGTGTCCCAACTTGTCCTCGTAGCGGTGGTAGGCTTGCTGTATATTGAGCACGTTCGCCGGTCGATCCCATTTGGTCCCGGCGGAAGCATGGACTATCTCCAGCACTTCTACTACGCAAAGGCGCATGGGTCGCCGCTCCGATTTGCTTGGAGGTCTCTCTCCGGGACGTTCTTGTACGCAGTCGGCGCCCGCCGATTGACGATCCTCTTCGGGTTGGGTTTCCTGGCGGGGCTTGCCGCTCTGCTAACAAACCGAACCAAAGCACCAAGCGTCATAGCGCTCTTGGTCATATCGCCCTTCGCTCTAGGGTTCGCCGCCGCCGTGGTGCAGGTCTTCCCCTTCGCCGGTTCCCGGCACCAGACCTATCTGCTGCCATTTCTCGCGGCAGGTTTTTCGGCCGCGCTCGCCTGGCTGCGGCGCTGGCTGGCAGTACCGCTGCTGCTGCTCGGCGTCATTATTGCACCACGCTGGGTCACGCACACCGCGCCGGACAACGACAGCCGAGTGATGTCAATGTCCGATATGACCGCAGCAATCGAATACATCAATCGGAGGGTTCCCCGAGGGGCGCCGCTCTTCGTGGATTACGAGACTCGCGAGCAACTCAGGTATTATCTGGCAAGAGACGACGCAAACCTCGACACCTTTTCCTCCGAGGCGGGGGTCGAGGAACGGCTTGGCGGTTACCGCGTCGTCGTGCCAAGAAAGTACGTGTGGGCTTTCAGCCCCGATGAAGCGCTCGAACAGGTCGCCGACTCGGCGGAGGCGCTGGGCGTGCCACCCGGCGAGCCCTTGTGGCTCGTCTCGGCGGCCTGGCTCGGACCGTCCTTCGCCTCGCGGCTTCCAGCCCGAGGGGGCCGCGATGCCAAGGAATTCGGGCGAATCAGCGTTTTTGAAACATCCGTTGGCGATCAGGGCCCCATTAGTGTCAACTGGTCTAGCACACATCAGACCATTGACGGCTTTGGCGCGGCGACGGCCGGCGTGAACCCGCAGTTGTCACCTGCCCTCATGGACTTCTTCTATACGGACAAGGGCATCCATCTGCATTTTATTCGCGTGGAAATCTGGCCCAGCCTGGCTGATTGTGAGTTCTCCTTAGAGCCAGGAGAATGCGTAACTTCGTCCCATGCGACCATCAGCAAAATGGACCTTGCTAACGCCCAGGCGGCAGTTGCGCGAGGTGCTCTGGTATGGGGAACAGAATGGACTCCTCCCGCCTCAATGAAGTCTAACGGCCGTCTTTCGGGTGGACCCTTTATTGGAGGCGTGACAAATTTCACTAACCTTGCAAATCTCCAAACCACATTTGTCACGTTGTTGACCGGGACTTACGGCATACCGGTATATGCTCTCAGCCCGCAGAATGAGCCTGACGTAAGCGTCGACTATGGTTCTTGCACTTGGACCCCACAGCAGTTTCACGATTACGTCCCGTATTTAGCTAAAGCCCTCGGCAATGCAGGCTACGGCTCGGTGAAGATTGTCATTGCCGAGCAAAGCCACTGGGACAGCAGCTACAGCGCGACCGCCATGAACGATTCTACTGTGGCTTCTGATATTGGCATCCTTGCCGCTCATGACTACGACGGCCGCGGTAGTACCCACTTGTCGTGGAACAACTTCACAACGCAGCACGTTTGGGAAACGGAAGTAAGCGACTCAGGTACGTATGATGGCTCGATGACCAGTGGATTAGCCTATGCTAAGGAGATCCATGCCGCGCTCACGGAAGCCAATGTTAACTCCTGGCACTACTGGTCGCTTTCAGGTATTTCGTTTAAGGACAACGAAGGTCTCACCGATTCAAGCGGACATCCGGCAAAACGAGCCTATGCGTTTGGGAACTTTTCCAAGTTTATTCTTCCCGGCTGGACTCGGGTGGGCGTGACCAATAGCACAGGACTGCTGGTATCCGCCTACAAAGGCCCAAACGGAGGAGCGGCTATCGTAGTCGTAAACAGCGGTCCGGCGATGACCAATCAGGCGTTCAGTGTTGGCACAACAATGGGTCCGAGCGTCGTACCTTGGGTGACGTCTAGCAGGTTGAGTTTGCAGGCTCAGACCACCGTACCCGTGTCTTCGGGCTCGTTCGCCTATACAATACCTGCAAACAGCGTCGTGACCTTTGCTTCGTCATCTCAAGTTCCTTGACGTTACAAGGACGTGAAACAGAAATGGAACAGGTGAAATCCCAAGGACGTTTTTGGCTCTTGTTTGCCGCGGCTACGGTTATCGTAATCATGTTGGCGGCTGTTCGCTGGTCGCTGGACCATCCCTACGGCACCTCCTGGGATGAGGCTGAATACATCAACCAAGTTCTGGTCGACGCTCAACGTCTTGAGCATGGGATGCTGCTTAAGCTGGGTGGGAGAATCGTCATAAAGAGTTACGGTCGTCCTCCCGCCTACCGTCCCCTCGCTCTCCCATTTCTCGTCCTGTTCGGACTCCATTCAGCGGCGGCACGGTTGCTCTCGCTGGTATGCTTTGCTTTCAGCTCCTGGTTCGTATACTTGGCGACGCGCCGCATTGGAAGCAGGGTGGCTGGTGCTTTCGCAGCCCTCATCTTTGCTTTGTCGCCTGATGTCGTTTCGGCCAGCATGTGGTTCAGCACAGAAGGCCCGCTGTACTTGGCAACTTCAGCAATGCTGTATTTCCTTTTCGTGTGTTGGACCGATAAATCAGAACGGCCCGGTAACTGGATTGGCCTGGGACTTGCGGTCGGTCTTGGGTTCTTGTCTAAGGCTTCGTTTGTTCTGATTGCCCTTCCTGTTCTAGCGTTCTGGCTTATCGTAGCTCGTTGGAAGTGCCTCAGCGTTCCGAGCTTAGCGGCGCAGCGCAAGGCAGGTTTACTCGCATTGTTAGTGGCTGCACCCTGGTGGTTGTTGAATATTAAACCTGCGATAGCCGGCGCCCAAATGGCAAGAGGCTTTGTTCCAAATTCTTTAGGACCTCCATCCCTCACCACATGGATACGGTGGCTCAGCACAGTATTCCAAAGCCTGGTGGGAAACGGGCTTAGCATCGTAATAGGCTTGGTTGTGATTGCATGTTTATGGAAAGCCATCGTCAGGAAAGAGACGGTCCTGAATCCTCTACAGCGATTGGCGCTCGGCGCTTGCGCTTGCGCTGGATTGCCCATCGTGCTCGCCCAACTCTCCGGTACCAACCACCTGCTTCGTCACATATCTCCGGCAGTCATCCCTTTGGCTATTGCCGTCGGCGTTCTATCCGATCAGACGGGGTGGGCTCGTTCCCGCGGGCCTGTTGTCGTTTCCGCCCTGCTCTTTTGCGTGCAGTTGCTCATGATCGTGGCTCTTGCCGTGTTTCCGAACAAACATGCTATGAATCCCGGGCTAGTCAATGGCCGGCTTCCCTGGAGGGTCATGTTTCGGCGCGATCAATGGGACTGGACGCCTGTTCAAAATATAGGCGACAGTTGCCGCATCGAGGCACCGAAGATTTCATACTTAGGATACGGCCCGGGGCTTAGCCCGCCCCAAATCCAATATCCTTGGGCGGTGCAAGGTGCATCAACTAGCCGCACTACTTTGGACTTCCCTGAAGTGACCTGGTTGTGGCGGTACGATGAGGGACCGCTCGATTGGCAAAGAGTGATGGATTCAGCCGGACAGAGTGACATAGTTCTGACCCCGCCTCACTGCACTGGAGAGATGAAAGAGGACTTGAATAATCAACATAATGCTGAGTTTGCCAATCGTCTTTCCCGAGACCCGCGTTTCCGGGGACCCATTCGTCTTGAAATGGGGCGCTTCGAGCCCGTCGAGGTTGACGTTTTTCTGAAGAAAACTCTTGTGTGCCACTTAGGGCAAGAGGCTCGACCTGACCTGTAAACTGACCTTTGCGAGAATGTTATTGTGGACCATATCGTCTCATACGGGGGTTGGTTCCTTATCATTGCGGCGCGGTAACATGGCGCTTGGTTGATTTCGCCTTGGCAAATTCTCGGTCCTGGAAGTAAGGTAACAACGGATGTGGTTATTTCTTCTGCACGTCCTCAAAGCGGTGTGGCGGGGGCGGGTTGCATGGTTTTGGCCAATCTGGATCACGATAACTGGCGCAGCAGTGGTGGGTGTGGCGTGGGTAGTCGGGCACGCAGCAAGTCCGCCGGTCAAGATCGTAAGGGAAACCCCGATCACTGGGGGACAGCGATGCTCCTGGCCGCGCGATGCCGTGGCGCTGACGCTGTCGGCCCTGGTCCTGGTAGCCTTTATCGTCGCATCACTTAAGTGGGAGGATTTCGCCGACTACGACGACGCATATTTCACACTTTTTACGCTGAAGGGCTACAACTTCGCCCCGCCAATCTGGCAAGCGACCGGGCGCTTTTTCCCCCTTGGCCATCAGGAGTTCAACCTGATACGTCATTTTACGAGTTCCGTTTCTGGATATCATGCCCTGCCGATAGCAGAGGTTCTAATCATCTTCGGCATCCTTCTCATCCTCGATGATGAACTAAACATCGGACTGCGGGCTGCACTTGCAGCCTTCGTCCTAACACTCCCAAGCATTGTCGTTTGTTTCACTGGATTGGTTTTTCCGGATCGGAATGTTGTCTTCTGGCTTGCGTGCCTTGTGCTGTCCATCAAGCGCTTCGACGAGACTCGGTCCAACGTGTGGGGGGTGGCCGCGGCGGTTTCCGCCCAGTTCATGATCTATTACAAGGAAACTGCAGTGCTGCTTCTCTTTGGTTTTGCGCTGGCAAGGCTCATGCTGCGGTGCAGAACCTCAAACTGGGCAGCATGGGACTACAAGCGGCTTCGGGACACCGAAAGTCGCCTGGACCTGTGCCTCGTTTGTCTAGGGATACTTTCCTTGCTGTACTATGCGGCGGTCATGTTTCCGCATCCAACCATGCAATACGCCGACAAAATGAGGGTTCCGCTGGCGCAAGTCATTTCTTTCTACCTAAAGCTCGACCCTCTGGCTTGGCTTTTCGTGGCTGTCGTGATGAGAAGAGCCTATCTGATCCTGCGAGGCCGGGTGGCGCCCTCTCCGTTGTGGGACGGGCTGGCATTTGGCGGTGTCGTTTGCCTCTCTGCCTACCTCTCTCTTGGTTTGGCTACTGTTTACTACCTGGCTCCAGTAGATTTCATGGCAGTTCTGTATGTTGGCCGGCTGGCCATCCTGTCAAGGGAGAGGATGAGGTTGTGGAGCAGGGCGGCCGCATTAGTTTTGGCATTTGCCGTCTTGTTTCAAGGTGTCTCACTTTCAGCCTTTCGTTTATTCGAGCGAAAAAACTACATCCATGCGAAGACGGAGATTGCCAACCTCATTGTAGCTCGATGTCGCAGCCGCGTGGGGATTGGTCAGAGACTCTTCTTTCCGTTTACGGACACATACCCACTCACGGAGTTTGCTTCATACCTTAGTTATCGGGGTGTCCCCCTAGAAGGGGACATGGCCGGGTCTGCTTGGCCGAACGGCGTTGCTCTAGTAAGCAAGGCTGTCGCGAAGGAGGGACCCTGCGTACCCTACAGGAGTTTTGTATGCCACGCCGGTACCAAGCCCAAGCCGGGCGATCTTGTAATCGAGCTACCCGACGATGCGGAATCGCTCGCTGAAATGAGCCCGTACCGAAATGGCGGCGAACTGCTGTTTTCCTACGAGCCGTATCCTCATATTCCCCAATGGCTGTACCCTTCCTTCAGCCGTCTTCGCGTCGCAGCAATCAGAAGTTCTGAGCGGAGAGAACTTCCTGATCGCTGGCTGCACGCATCAGTAACTATGTGGAAATAGTCTCTCTGCGAACTCTCCACCATGCGATCTCTTAAAGACACGACAATAGCAGTTACGGGCGGATGTGGATTCATCGGCTCGCACCTGATTCAGAGGCTGCGGCGTTGCGGAGTGCACGTGCTCGCCATCGACAGCTTGGATTACGGGAGGCGGGAGAACCTCGACCTTTCGGACGCGGACATTCACTTCGAACAACTCGAACTGCGCAGTGGAGCTGGCGAACGGCTCCTGGGTTTGCTTAAAGGCGTGGACTATGTTTTTCACCTCGCTGCCGAAAAGCACAACCAGTCGATCAACTCTCCAAGCCGCGTCCTTGAGGCAAACGTGATAGGCACGTACGAGCTCCTTCGAGCTGGTGCGGACGCCGGCGTGAAAAAAATTGTCTTCACCTCTTCGCTTTATGCTTACGGTCGCATGATGGGACCGCCTATGACCGAAGATGAGGCGCCCGCTCCGCAGACAGTTTATGGTATCTCCAAGCTGAGCGGAGAGCATTTATGCCGCTACTTCTGCTTGCAGCGTGGGATGCCAGCCGCGTGTTTGAGACTCTTTTTCGTTTATGGCCCGCGCCAGTATGCGGGCCTGGGATATAAGTCCGTCATTGTTAAGAACTTCGATCGAATGCTCAAGGGTCACAAACCCGTGATCTGCGGGGACGGCAACCAGGAGCTCGACTACATCTATGTCGATGACGTTGTCTCAGCGATGCTTCTTGCCATGGCGGGCGACGACAACTTCAAGGTGGTCAATGTTGGCAGCGGTTCCGCCATCAGCATCAACCAACTTACCGACCTCATGATGGAAGTTGCCGGTGCAAAGGCGGGCCGTGAGTTCGGTCCTGCTGACTTCACACACGGAAGTTCGCGGGTGGCAAGTACAAAGAGGTTTGAGGACTGTTTTGGAGTCCAAGCGCGGGTGCCGCTCCGAGAGGGTCTGCGGCGTACTTTCGAGTGGATGACTTCGTGCCCGAGGTAATCGCATGATTTATGAACTGTCCGTGATCGCCCCCTGTTACAACGAAGAAGGCAATTTGCGTGAGCTCGTGCACCGATTGCAAACTGCTTTCGCGACTAAGAACATCGTGGGCGAAATCGTCCTCGTAAACGATGGGAGCAAAGACGGCACGGGACCCCTCGTTAGTCAACTTGCGCGCGAGCACTCTAACATTGTTGCCGTCCACCATGACACGAATCGGGGTATGGTGGCCGGGTGGCGCTCTGGGCTTGAAGCATCCCACGGAGATTTGGTGTGCCTCATTGACGCCGACCTGCAGAACTTGCCCGAAGACGTCTGTCGGCTCTATCGAGAAATCCGCATTAACGGGGGCGACATCGTTCAAGGGTATCGCAGTTCTATTGGGCGTCTCCGCGATTCCCGCTACCTTCTGAGCAAGACACTGAATTTCATTCTAAATTTCTCCTTCGGCATGCATCTCAAGGACAACAAATCCGGCTTTATCATCTGCCGACGTGATGTGCTTGCCGATGTTCTCCGGCACCGCTTTCGTTATTACTATTTCCAGTCGCTGATTATGGTGGCCGCCAATTCAAAGGGCTACACCATCAGGGAGATCGAGACCCTCTTCGAAAGCCGGCTGGTTGGCAAATCGTTTATTCCGCGACTCCCTGTCGGCTTGATCTGCAAGGTCCTGATCGACATTATCAAAGCTATCTGCGAGTACCGGGTCTCTGACCAACCCACGACGATTCTGGGCGATTTTGTGCAGAATTTGCCGCCCCTTGATCCCGCCAAGGAGACGATGTCCGGGTGGCGCCGTGTTCTTTTCGGTCTGTATGCCTGGACTATGCCACTCCATGCATGGCTGATCTCACGCAACGTTCGGGTCTACTATGAGCAACTGAAACGCAGCCAATGGTTGACGCCCCAGCAGATCCGGGATATTCAGGAACGGAAGCTTAGGGAGCTCATCCATCAAGCGTATTATCACGTGGCTTACTATCGGGATTTGTTTGATCAACTTGGGCTCAGGCCGGCTGACATACGAAGCATCGAGGACTTGCAGAAGCTGCCACTGCTGGATAAGAATAAGGTCCGAGCGCATCTTTACTTCGATCTCCTCTCGGACAATCACGATAAGAGGAAGATGCTCAAGATAACGACGAGCGGATCAACAGGGGAGCCATTCGTCTGCTACGCAGAGAAGCATCAACTGGAAATGCGTTGGGCAGCTACCCTGCGCGCGATGGAGTGGACCGGCTATCGATTCGGTGATCGTCAGGCTCGGCTGTGGCACCAGACGATAGGGATGACGCTGGGCCAGGTCATTCGCGAACGGATAGACGCAATATTCAATCGGCGGATCTTCATTCCGGCATACGAAATGTCCGACAACAATCTTCCCCGGTCCATGGAAAGACTCCGGAAGTTCCGACCTGTGCTCATCGACGGCTATGCGGAGTCCTTTAATTTCCTTGCACACTACATCAAGCAGCATGCGCTCGTTGGTGTGAAACCCAAGGGTATCATCTCCTCGGCGCAGGCGCTACCGTACCAGAGCCGAAAGGCCATCGAAGCGGCTTTTCGATGCGGTGTCTTTGACAAGTACGGGAGCCGGGAGTTCTCAGGCATTGCTTATGAGTCTGAAGGGCATGACGGCCATCTTGTGGTGGCTGAAAACTACATTGTGGAGATCCTGAAGGAAGGAAGGCCGGCAGCGCCGGGAGAACTTGGAGAGGTCGTCATCACCGATCTGAACAATCGCTGTATGCCTTTGATCCGCTATCGGATTGGCGACCTGGCGGTAGCAACGGACAATAGCCTGCCGAGCTCTTGCGGCCGCGGCCTGCCGCGTATCGGCCGTATCGAGGGACGCACCCAAGCTATCATCATCGGGGCAAACGGCAGCTATCTGCCAGGCACTTTCTTTATGCATTACTTTAAGGATTTCGATTATGTGATAAGGCAATTCCAGATTGTTCAGGAGCGTTTAGGGCATATGACCCTTAAGATAGTGAAGGCCGACCGTTTCAACGAGCAACTCTTTGGTCAAATTCTGGATGGGCTGCGCAGGTACGTGGGGACAGAAATGGAAATCACTGTCGAATTTGTGGATTCTATTCCCTTGGTGCGCACGGGTAAGCATCATGCGACCGTCAGCCGCCTGAACCTGGATTTTCAGACGTTGGACCAGAACGAACTTGGTGGGACGGCCAACGGGGCGGCCCGGGGCTCGGCCCATTCTGTGCGAATGAGATGAACATCACCGTCATTTTATGCACGTTGAACCGGTGCCAGAGCTTGGCAAAGACGCTCGAGAGTGTTGCTGCCTCAACGCTTCCCGCCTCTGTCAAATGGGAAGTTTTGGTTGTGGACAACAATTCAACGGATCAGACCCGTGAGGTAGTAGATGGCTTCTCCCGGCGGTACCCTGACCTTTTCCGCTACGTGCTCGAACCTCAGCCCGGAAAATCGTTTGCTCTTAATACAGGTATTCGCGAGGCGCGGGGTGATGTGCTGGCCTTCATGGATGACGACGTGACCGTTGAGCCCGCCTGGCTGCATAACTTGACCGCGCCTCTTAGTGATGGAGAGTGGGCCGGCACAGGAGGACGAACGTTGCTGGCACAGACTTTCACCCCCCCTCGTTGGCTAGCACTCGAAGAACCGTACAACCTGGGGGGAGTGCTCGCCGCCTTGTTTGACCTAGGGGACAGACCATGTGAACTCAGAAAGGCTCCCTACGGTGCCAACATGGCATTTCGGAAAGAGATGTTCGAAAAGTACGGGCTCTTTCGCACCGATCTGGGCCCCAGCCCCAACCGTGAAATCCCACGCCCCAACGAGGACACTGAGTTTGGTCGCAGGTTAATGGCCCTGGGCGAACGGCTGCGTTACGAACCGTCTGCTGTTGTCTATCACCCGGTTCCAAAGAATCGCATTCAAAAAAGTTACTTTCTCAACTGGTATTTTGATTTTGGCCGGGCGAACGTCCGCGAGTGGGGACGTGGTGCCGATATCTTGGGAATCCCACGGCGTTGCTTCACTTTCATTAAATTAACCGGGACTCTGCTGCCGGTAAGAATCCTGCTATGGGCAACTGCCCGGAATCCGTCGCGGAGGTTTTTCCGTAAGTGCTGGGTCTCGATGACAACGGGTCAAATTCTGGAGATCTACCACCAGTTGCGCAACGACAAAGGGCAGGCGAGTAATTCAACGCGAGGACAAGCAAAGGATGAAGATCACGGCCATCCTATGCACGTATAATCGTTGCCGAACCCTCGCGAAGGCGCTCGAAAGCGCCGCTGCGTTGAAACTTCCCGAGTCGGAGGAGTGGGAAGTGCTGGTGGTGGATAACAATTCAAACGACTGCACGCATGCGGTCGTAGAGGACTTCTGCCGCCGCTATCCCGCTCGCTTTCGCTACCTGTTTGAACCGCACCAAGGCAAGTCGCATGCCCTGAACGCCGGGATCCGCGAAGCGCATGGCGATATTCTGGCTTTTATGGATGATGATGTGACGGTCGAGCCGACATGGCTCCACAATCTGACGAATCCTTTACACGAACGTGACTGGGCAGGCACCGGGGGACGCATTCTTCCTCAACGGACCTTCACGCCTCCCCCTTGGCTGTCTTTCAAAGAGCGTTACGCATTGGGACCTTTTGCCCTTTTCGACCTCGGTCCACAGGCGGGCGAGCTCGGCGAACCTCCATTCGGCACTAACATGGCCTTTCGAAAGGAAATGTTCGAAAAGTACGGTGGTTTTCGAACCGATCTGGGCCCTTGCCCTGGGGCTAGTCCACAAAAGAGCGAGGACAGCGAATTTGGCCACCGATTGCTGGCCGCGGGAGAGCGACTGCGTTACGAACCGTCGGCCATTGTCTATCATGCAGTTCCGGAATCCCGTCTTCAAAAGAAGTACTTCCTTGACTGGTGGTTTGACAAGGCGCGTGCCGACATTCGGGCATTTGGATTTCCGGGCCATACCAAGTGGCGACTGAGGGGAATTCCACTGGTTCTATTTCGTAGATTGACAGTATGGACGTTGCGATGGCTGGTTGCGTTCGAGCCTTCCCGGCGATTCTCCTGCAAAATCAAAGTTTGGTTGCTGGCTGGACAAATTCTGGAATGCTACCATCAGAGTTCCTGTCTCTTGCCGACTGGGAGAAAATAGGCTACACTAGTCTGTTGAGATTTTTGGGCAAGCCGCACCCTTCTGGAAATACTATGCGGCAATGCCGCGCTCCAGACAGAAAGTCGATCGTCGGTCCCGAAGCATGAAATAGTCTTTTGAGAATTGAACGAACGAAGCTGGAATGTCTATGAAAACAAAGGATCGCTGTGGAAAAGTTGCCAGTAAAGCTGGAATGTGTGTAAGAAAAGGCGCTTAGTCGCCCAAAGCGAGAATGTTGTTGACAATTAAGGTAGTTAATAGCAGCGTTCACCAATAGCGCTGCTTCGACGTACCTAAATCCCCGTCCTTGAGAGATTCACTAGCTGGATTGTCGAAGGTTCGAGTGAATCTAATTCCTACTGCGCAAGTACAAGTGGGGAAAGGATCCGTGGCCACTGAATCGGTAAATCGATTATTGGCTGACTATTATCGTTGCTCTGTGTGCCCCGTGCCGTTAGTGGCGAGGGGCGAACCAAATGGGCAGCCAGGGTACTTCCGACTGGGAACAGACGCCATTTGCTACGGGCATCTCTCTCGTGGCAGTGCGTCAAAAAGTCCTGTAGGGGTACTGGAAGATGCTCTGACTCATACTGGGGTCGAATCGCAACAAATCGAACTGCCCTTCGACGCCGGGGAAGTGATTGAGAACTTGCGCCACGAGCGTTACACCGCCCATTTCCGCCAGGAGGGGCTGTTTTTCAACGAAATCTTGCGAAAGACGTACTACGTGATCCGGCCTTTTCTAGGAGATCCAATACGCCGGTTCCTGCAGAGATTGTATCTGCGGGACTGGGACAAAATTCCCTTCCCCACTTGGCCTGTTGATGCCACCGTGGATCGCATTCACCAGAAATTATTGGCCCTGTCGCTTAGGGCGCAAGGTCTGGAGAAGATCCCCTTCATCTGGTTCTGGCCGGAGGGGTTTTCAAGCTGCGTCATTATGACACACGATGTGGAGGAAGAGGTCGGCAGGGACTTTTGTACCCAATTGATGGACTTGGATGAGTCGTTTGGCATTCGTAGCGCCTTCCAGGTGGTGCCGGAGAGCCGCTACGCGGTGCCAGAGAGCTTTCTGCACAGTATTACCAGCCGGGGCTTTGAAGTGAATGTCCACGACCTGATGCACGATGGTCGTCTTTACGCTGACCGTTTGGAGTTTCTGCACCGGGCAGCGCGCATCAACGCCTACGTTCGGGAATACGGCGCCCAAGGGTTTCGCTCCGGCATCCTCTACCGCAACGCAGACTGGTTCGGCGTATTCGAATTCTCCTATGACATGTCGCTCCCCAATGTGGCGCATCTGGACCCGCAGCGAGGCGGTTGCTGCACGGTGATGCCGTTCTTTATCGGGAGGATCGTCGAGCTTCCGCTGACGTGCACGCAGGACTATACGCTTTTTCGGATTCTCGGAGATTATTCGATCGACCTGTGGAAAAGGCAAATTGCTCTGGTCCGGAAAAATCACGGTCTGATCAGCTTTATCGTCCATCCAGATTACCTCTTCGAGCAACGGGCGCGCGACAGTTACAAGGCATTGCTTGAATTCTTGGCCTGCTTGCGGGACAAGGACGGAGTTTGGTCCGCGCTGCCCAGGGACGTGGCTGATTGGTGGAGACAGAGAAGCAAGATGGAACTTGTTCGCGAAAACAACCAGTGGCACGTGGAAGGACAAGGGAGCGAACGGGCACGTGTAGCCTATGCTTCACTGGCAGGAGAGACAGTGGTCTACCGCTTGCCAGACGAGCGGCAATCCTCGCCTCAGCCGGACCTCTCAAAATGACAAAAATCAGCGGTAAGGTTCTTGACCGCAACATGTACGTGGACGGGGGGTACCTGGAGAAGAACCCTCTTTGGCACGCCGACGAATCCCCCTTCAAGGTTACTCAAATCCTCCGCATGTTGCAGAAAAACCGCCTGCATCCGAAGACGGTCTGCGAAGTTGGATGCGGCGCAGGGGAAGTGCTCAAGCTGTTGCAGGAGAAAATGGACAAGGATTGCAGTTTCTGGGGCTACGAAATCTCACCTCAGGCCTTGGAAATGTGCAAGAGCAAGGCGAACGAAAGGCTTCAGTTCAAGCTCGCCGATATCAGCCAGGAGGAAGGCATCTTCTTCGACATGATATTGGTGCTCGATGTCATCGAGCATGTCGAAGACTACTACGGATTTCTGAAAGGGGTCTTGCCCAGGAGTGATTTGAAGGTTTTTCACTTCCCGCTGGATCTGAGCGTGCAGGCTGTGGCTCGCAAACGAGGCCTCCTGATCCGCCGCGAGCTTTATGGACACATCCAGTACTTCACCAAGGAAACAGCCCTGGAGACGCTGAAAGACGTGGGCTACGAGATTTTGGACTATTTCTACACGCCTCGATGCATCGAACTCGCCAAGCAGCTTATCCAGAAGATCGCCATATTGCCCCGAGAGATCTGTTTCGCAATTCACCAGGACGTGGCAGTTCGAATCCTGGGTGGATACAGCCTGTTGGTCCTGGCTAAATGAGGACCTTCTCGTGCCTCCCTGCAAGTTCTGTGACGGTGTCGCGGCAGCTCAGGCGACGGCAGAGCTAATTTTAAGAGTGAAACAGCGATGACGAATTGCGATGTGGCGATCATAGGCGCCGGCCCCTACGGCTTATCTGCGGCTGCCCACTTGCGCACGGTCAAAGGGCTGGAGATTCGTGTGTTTGGCGTCCCAATGTCCTTCTGGAACCGTAACATGCCGGAGGGGATGTTTCTCCGTTCCGCTTGGACGGCGACGCACATCGCGGATCCGACTGGCTGGCTGACGCTGGAAGCATACCAGGCAGCAAGCCGCCAACAGTTTTCGACTCCTGTGCCGCTCGACCAGTTCGTCCAATATGGTCTTTGGTACCAGCAGCAGGCAGTTCCCGAGGTCGACCAAAGGGCGGTTGCAAAGGTCGAGCCGGTCCCCTTGGGTTTCCGCCTTTACCTCGAAGATGGCGAAGCACTCGTCGCGCGCCGCATTATCGTTGCGGCAGGGATCGGAGCTTTCGCTAACCGGCCACCCCAATTCTTCGGCCTCCCACCATCGCTTGCAACCCATACCTCTGAGCACCATAACTTCCGAGATTTCTGCGGGAAGTCCGTCCTGGTGGTGGGAGGGGGACAGAGCGCGCTTGAATCGGGCGCCCTGCTTCATGAGGCGCACGCGGAAGTAGAAATCGTCACCCAGGGTCAGCGCATCCACTGGCTGCAAGGGTGGCTCTCCCACGCGCTTCACTATAGATTGGGGGCCTTTACCAAGCAACTGCTTTACGCGCCCACTGACGTTGGGCCGGCGGGCATCAGCCAGCTCCTGGCACGGCCTGAAATCGTTCGGCGCCTGCCGCGCGATCTCCAAGAGAAGCTCCGAAGGCGCGCTACCAGGCCGGCTGGGGCACGCTGGTTGGTGGAGCGGCTCAAAGGCGTCCCAATTAAGCTGCGGTGTTCAGTCGTTTGCGTGGATGTGGCCGGCGAGCAGGTGAAAGTCCATCTCGACGACGGCAGCGAGAGGACAGTGGACCATATTCTTCTGGGCACCGGCTACAAGATAGATATTTCCAAGTATGGCTTCCTTGCACCAGAGTTGGTGCGGTCCCTGCGTCGCTCCAACGGGTATCCCGTGCTCAATGACGGACTCGAATCGTCGGTGCCAAGAATGCACTTTCTAGGCGCGCCCGCCGCCTGGAGCTTCGGCCCCCTGATGCAATTTGTTTCTGGTGCGCGCTATGCCTCGCGCTCGTTGCTCCGCTGCATCACGGGGAAGGCTGCCACCCTCCCACATCCCTAAAGGATCTGCATGCCCGCAGCAACGGCCCACGTTCCGGCCGACCGCGCGAAAAAAACCGTTGGCGCGGTCGTGGTGGGCGGGGATTACCAGGGCCTCGGGATCGTTCGCAGCCTCGGACGGCGTAAGATACCGGTCTGCGTCATTGACGATGAGCGTTCCATTGCTCGTTTCTCCAAATACACAACCTATTCTGTGCCCGTTGATAGTCTTCGCGATGAGAAGCAGACAGTCGAACGTGTGGTGGAGATAGGCCGCCGCTTGGGCCTCGAGGGCTGGGTGCTTTACCCGACTCGAGAAGAAACGGTTGCTGCCATCGCGCGCCACCGATCATCTCTTACAAGCTCCTTCCGGGTTCCGACGCCAGCCTGGAACACAACACAATGGTTCTGGGATAAACGCAATACCTACCGCCGCGCCAAAGAGTTGGGCATTCCCACCCCATCTACCTGGTATATTCGGGACGTCTCGGACTTGGAGAGGATTGACACCGACCCTCCTTTCGTCATCAAGCCCGCCATCAAAGAGCACTTTATCTACAGCACCAAGGTCAAAGCCTGGCGTGCAAACAGCCGCGCCGAACTGCGGGAATTGTTCCTGCGCGCGGCGCAACTCGTCGGACCGGATGAAGTCATGATTCAGAGTTTGATCCCGGGCGGTGGCAACCAGCAGTTCGCCTACGGGGCATTTTTCAAGGAGGGGCGCGCACTGGGGAGCATGGTTGTTCGAAGGGCCCGCCAACACCCCCCGGAATTCGGCCGCTCGAGCACCTACGTTGAGACCATTGAACTACCGCTCCTGGAGGATCTGTCAGAGCGTTTTCTGAGAGCGATCGACTATTACGGACTCGTGGAAATGGAGTATAAGTTCGATCCGCGTGACCAACTGTACAAACTGCTGGACGTCAATGGACGTACTTGGGGCTATCACACACTGGGTTTTGGGGCCGGCGTGGATTTCCCGCTTATGCTGTACACCGACCAAGTGGGTGAACCCGTGGAGCCCCGTCGCGGCCGCGCTGGGGTCAAGTGGATCCGCCTGGTCACTGATGTTCCCACCGGGATCTTGGAGATTCTTGGCGGCCGACAGAATTGGCAATTGTATTTGCGTTCCCTGCTCGGGTTCGATGTCGAATCTGTTTTCAGTTGGGAGGATCCAATGCCAGGGCTGATGGAGCTCGCCCTGATTCCCTATTTGGCCGTTAAGCGCGGCTTTTGATTCCAGTGCTTCTGGACGGCCTATTGACAATGTTTCATTGCCGACCGAGTAACTCTCATGGTAGCATCCGACGCGGAGTTTTCTATGATCTGGAACATCATTGGCGATGTACCTCTGCCGATAATCATTGAGGACGACGACTGGCTTTTTTGAGGATGGACAAACTTTTCGCTCTTTCCGGTGGAGTGCTTGTTACGGGTGGTACGCGAGGAATTGGGCGCGCGATTTCACTCCGCTTTGCGAGGGCGGGGGCATCCGTGATCGCAAATTACCTCCGCGATCAAAAGGCCGCGGATGATCTCAAAGCCACGGCCGAGGGGGAAGGGTTGCCCATCCGGCTTTGTCGGGCCGATGCCACCACGCCCCAAGGCATTGAACAGATGGAAAAGTCCATCCAAGATGGCGGCGAGCCTCTTACCGGGCTCGTCTATTGTTCGGCCACCGGAGTGCACCGGGTGTTTTCCAAAATGACGACGCGCCACTTTGACTGGATTTTTTCACTCAATGTGCGCGCCTTCTTCGAGCTGACAAAGGCGCTCCTGAACCGGTTCTCAGAACGCTCCAGCATACTCGCTGTTAGTTCCATGGGGGCCCAGCGCGCCTTGCCGTACTATTCCCTGGTCGGTTCATCCAAGGGCGCGCTTGAAGCGCTCGCTCGGCATCTCGCCGTTGAACTGGCGCCGCGGGGCATTCGCGTGAATATCCTCGCGCCCGGCGCCGTGGCGACCGATGCCTGGAGAACGATCCCGGACGGCGAAGACCGAGTCGCCACTGCCATACGCCATACACCGAGCGGGCGTTTGGTAACAGCAGAGGAAGTAGCGTGGGCCGCCCAATTCCTATGCTCAGGAGCGGCGGCGGGAATCATCGGCCAAACACTCATTGTGGACGGGGGGGCAGGGATTGTAGGATAACAGCACAAGGGAGCAAAGAGGATGGATAATGTCTTGACCAAAGTCCAGGAGGTGTTCCATGCGGCATTTGGAGTAGACGCGCGACTCATCTCTTTGGACACCACCCCAAACGAAGTGCCAGCCTGGGATTCGGTGGGACACTTGGACCTGGCGAGCAGGTTGGAGGCAGCTTTTGGCATCAGTTTCGACGTCGACGATCTCATGGAGATGGAAAATGTCCGCCAGATCATACGCATCGTCGATTCGAAACTGTAGATGCGCAAGAGGAGAAGATGGCGGGTAGCCCTGAATGCAACTTTGCCGGGCAGTTGGCAAAGCGGCTGTGTGTGCATTCTTACCTGATTGATGCGGCCACAGGTGAAAGAATTCTCCCCTGCGACCTTGCGCAACTTATTTCCAGTTTTGGCGTCAGCCTGCTTTCCGCGGGATTGAAAGCGGGCGATCACATCCTTATTGGTTGTATTCTGTCGCCTCCCAGCAGCATCGCTTACCTGGGGGCCATGTACGCGGGGCTGGTGCCCGTCCCGGTCGAGGAGGGCGTTCTGATTTCGTCCCTCCATGAACTGCTGAAAAGAACCCGCGCTCGAGCGGTGTGGACGGAAAAGAACTCTCGGGTCGACGGGCTTGCTGACACGGGAGTCCTGGTGCTCCATGGCCACCCAGCGGAGAACAAAGCCGATTCAATGCCACCTGCCCCCCGCGAGGAGAGCGACCTTGCCCTGCTTGTAGCCACATCGGGCTCCACGGGGTCCCCGCGCTTCGTGATGGTCAGCCACGGAAACCTGACCGCCAATACGGAAGCCATCATACGCAGTCAGAATCTCCTGCACGACGAGCGGGCCATGCTCATCCTCCCCCTCAGCTATTGCTTCGGCGCGAGCGTCTTGCACACGCATTTGTATCAGGGTGGAGGAGTGGTCTTTGACCGTCGATTCATGTTTCCTGACAAGGTGCTGCGCTCCATCAATGAGTACCAATGTACGACGTTTGCAGGAGTTCCCACGGTCTACAACATCCTCTTGCGCCGGTCGAACCTCCGTTCAATTCCGCTGCTCAGCCTCAGACGATTCTTGCAGGCCGGAGGACCGCTCGCGCCACAGCGTGTCGCGGAAATGCGTGCCGTAGTTCCCACGGCAAAATTCTATGTGATGTACGGTCAAACGGAGGCGACCGCCCGGATTTCCTGTCTTGATCCCGAACATCTGGAAGAGAAATTAGGCAGCGCGGGCCTCCCCTTGGACAACGTGTCGGTTCGCATTATCGACGAAGACGAGAGGGATTTACCTGCCGGGCACACGGGTGAGATCGTTGTCAGAGGCCCCTCGATCACCTTGGGGTACTTGGATGAAGCGGAAGAGAGTCGTCGCACTTTCAAAGACGGCTGGCTGCGAACGGGTGATCTTGCCCATCTGGATGCGGAGGGATACATCTGGATTGACGGGCGGAAGGGCACTTTTCTCAAAATGCGAGGAGTGCGTGTGAGTTTTGCGGAAATCGAAGCGAGGGTCGCGGCTGTGCCCGGCGTCTTCGAATGCGCTGCCGCTGCTGTGGCGGACCCCGAAGTGGGCGAGGCGCTGGCTCTGTATATCGTGCCAGATAAAGAAGCAAGCGAGGTTGCCGATCGGGTGCGCCGGAGCCTGCCTACATATTGGACCTGTGAATCGATAAACATCGTTTCGGAAATACCTAAGACAGCTCGTGGTAAGGTCTCCCGAGTCTCCCTGCCAAAGAAGGCCGTCGCAACCAATGGATGAACTTGGACAGAGGATAGACCAGTTACTGGCGATCTCGCCTTACGGCCTGCCCCCTGATGAGCGCCAGTCGACGCTTCTGGACTTGCTGAAGGGGGAGTTGGACTACGCCTGCGGGAGGAACGCCGGGTTTCGAAATTATGTTCAGCACTGGCCTACGGATACGCACTTCGCAAGGGGAGTTGCCGATCTCCCCTATTTGCCGGTGGGGCTCTTGAAGCGACAGCCTCCTCTGTCTCTGGTCGAGCCGTCCGAGATCAAAAGGACCCTGCTTTCAAGCTCCACGACGGGGCAGACGCCAAGCAGAATCGCGCTTGATTCACCCACAGCCAGACGCATGACCAGAGGGGTCGTCGCCATCGCGCAAGACTTCATCGGTTCGGCCCGCAGGCCTTATCTGGTAGTCGATGTGCCAGGTTCCGTGGGAGGCGGTCCGGAACTCGGAGCTCACGGCGCCGCTATACAGGGCCTTCAGCCCTTTGCAAGCGAAGTCACTTATTGCCTGCGGCCTGACGGAGATCGAGAGCTGGCGCTCGACCGGGATAAGCTTCTGCAATTCGCAGAAGCTCGACGTAAGTCGCAGGTGCTGGTTTATGGTTTTACTTACATGCTTTGGAAACACCTGGTCAAGCCGTTGCGCGCGCAGAACCTCTGCCTCGGTATGGCTGACCTCCACATCCTGCATAGCGGCGGCTGGAAATTATTGCAAGAGGAGGCAGTGGACAAGGCAACCTTCAACATCGAATTAGCCCGTGTCTTCGGCTGTTCCGCTGATCGCGTCATAGACTTTTACGGCATGGTGGAAAACGTGGGCGTCATCTACCCTGATTGCGCGCAGGGTAACAAGCACGTTCCGGCGTTCGCAGACGTCATCGTCCGCGACCCGCTGACGCTGCGTCCAGTTCCAGAAGGGGAGCAGGGGATCGTTCAGGTGTGCAGTGTATTACCCACCAGCTTTCCCGGGCATCTCCTGCTCACGGAAGATCTCGCCAAGATCGTGGCTTACGACGGGTGTCGCTGCGGCAGACGCGGAACGTGTTTCCAGTTCATGGGACGGGTGGCGAAGGCTGAAGTGCGCGGCTGCGGGAACCTTGAGCGAAACCGACAGCAGTCTAACTGAGTTGCAGACCCCTCGATGAGTGAACTCATCCGCAGCACTGACAGCCCCAAAGATATCTCCGCCGCAGGGACGGAGCTTCGTGAGAGCCTCAAAGCGACTGAAATCACTCCCCACGTGGTACTGGATGTCTTCGAGGCTTGGGCCGCCGCTCTGAGAGAGCGTGAAACCATCGACATCCCGGGCGTTCAGTTCCTGCGCATGTGGTTGCGGCGTGGGACGCTTGAGCCCATCGTGGCCAGAGAGCTGGGATGCGGGGCGCTGAGTGGAACCTGGATGGAGGATGGGCGGGCCAAGCTCAAAGCGTTCCCGCTGGGCGTGGTCGGCCACTGGCCAGCCGGAAACATAGAGATCCAACCAGTTCTCTCGATGACGTGCGCTTTGCTGGGCGGGAATGGCTGCTTGGTGCGCGTACCCGGCAGATTGGACGACTTTACCCGGCGACTCATCGGCAAGCTGCAACAAAGCGACGGCAAAGGGGTTTTGACGAGTCGCATGCGCATGTTGGTTTTCGATCATGCCCGGCGGGACTTGCAGGAAGCGATGGCGCAAGCCGTCGATGGGGCAATGATATGGGGAGACGCCGAAGCCGTTTTGCAGGTCCGCAGCCTGCCTTTTCCGCATTGGGCCAGGCTGGCGCTCTTCGGACCCCGAATCTCGGTCGCTGCCATGGATGCGGATTCCTGGTGTAACTTCGAGGAGCGGGAGTCATGGTGCCAGCGCATCACGCGGGACGTCTGGCAGTTTGACCAACGCTCGTGTTCATCGCCCCAAACGCTTTTCCTGGAAAAGAAGGCCGGCCATTCCTGCGATGAATTTGTGCAAGCGCTCAAGTCTGCATTCGAACGGGAAAATCAACTCCATCCCCGACAAGCCATTCAGGCCGGCTTGACCACCGCCATCTGCCACGCTCGCGCCTCCTGGTTGCTGGACGATCTCGCACATCGTGCGCTTTTTTCTCCTGGACCCGACTGGACAATTCTCCTCGGGACGGGGACGGATATCCCCCAACCAACCCAGGGAAAAACGCTGACTGTTTTAGAGGTCGACGACTTGCTCCACCCCTTGGAAAAGCTCGACGGAAACGTGCAAACTCTCGGCCTTGCCATGGCAGACGCGGAGAGGGAGACGAAGCTCGCTTCGGTGGTGGCGCGAAGAGGCGTGGATAGAATCGTGAAGCTGGGGCGCATGCACGTCTTTGCCCCTCCTTGGGACGGGGTTGACCTCATCAGGCCCATGGTGCGCCTGGTCCGGCACGTGCCCTCGATCGGGTGAAGGAATTCTGGGAAGGACTGAATCAATGGCCGATGCCAGAACGTTCTTGGAAGCCATGGACCGCAAGGCGAAGATGTTTGCGCCCTCGGCCCAGGCAACTTTTGAGGCGAACCACGACATCTGCTCGTGGCTGCTCGACCCCTTGGCCCGCTGGGCCCAGGCTGCCTATGGCGACGGGGCGTTCGACGACGCGGCACGCGGCTATGCCCGGTATTGCCTGGGAGTTGCGAAGGCGCAGCAGATCTACGAGCAGGCAGGTAAGTACACCCCTCAAGCCTTGACCGAAGTCGTCTCGGAAGTCTATGCGGACGAAGGGTACATGGCTCCTTATATGTGGGCGGCCATCCTCATCTACCCTTTTTGGCCCGCGATGGTGAATCACCTTGCCCTGTACCGGAATGAGTTTCTGAAATCATTGCCCCACAACGCACAAGCTATCGAGTTAGCCCCAGGGCACGGAGTACTCAGCTTGCTCGCTGCGGAAGAACGGCCGGACCTTCGGCTGGAAGGAATCGATATAAGCCCGCCGGCGGTTGCCGTCGCCAATCGGCTTCTTAAGGCCTCGGGACATGCCGACCGGGTCAAATTCGCCGTCGAGGACGCCCTGGCATTGGACCGGGAGAACAAAGGCGGCGAGTATCAAGGAATTATTGCCGCCATGCTTGCGGAGCATTTGGAGGATCCCCGGCGGCTCTTCGGCGTCATATCACAGCTTCTTGCAAAGGACGGTTTGGTCTTTTTCAGTACCGCGATTGAATCCGCCCAAAAGGACCACATATATGAATTCAATCACGAAAGCCAGCCGTTGAAAATGGCGGAATCTGTTGGTCTTCGCGTAACTCGGATGGTCAGTGATGCCAGTTCTCCACTTCCCGGCAGTCGATTCCTCCCGCGCGCCGTGGCCATGGTTTTGCGCCGACGCTGACCCTCCGCAACTTTGTCGCTTAGCCGGTAGTGGGTCACTTTAGTGTTGTAGCAGCGAGTTGCCTCCCCAGACAGCGGCGTTAATCCGCGTCTGGGTTAAATTGACCGTCTACCCGTTAGCTCGAGCTAATCCTATGACAATGACCTTTGAGGAAGTCAAGACCTACCTTAGGCAACGGTTCCCCTTAATAATGGTCGACAGGGTGTTGGAGGTCGAGCCCGGCAAGAGAATCAAAGCCGTCAAGAATGTTACCGGTAACGAAATTCAATTTCTTGGCCATTTCCCCAATTATGCGATCATGCCGGGCACGCTCATTGTCGAAGCGATCGGGCAATGCGCTTCGATCCTCTTTAGCCTGACCACCGGCAAGGGTGCAAATGGGGGTGAGTTCCTGGTTCTGGCTGCCATCAACGACACGAGATTCTTCGTTTCTGTACACCCCGGTCACGCCATGATACTGGATATAACAATTGTGAAAATGACGGAAGAGGCGGCCGTTGTGGAGGGAATTGTGACCGTGGACGGAACGGTGGTCGCCAAAGGGAGGCTCGGGTTCGCCAGGAAAGCGGTCTGAGCTCGCCTTTCACCGTCATCCTTAAGCGTCGCGAAGGATCTCCGCAATTCGCTCAGGGCACACTCCGCGAGGAATGTCGGCAGTTGTGAAAACAGCAGTCAATACAGGCGGGGCATGAAAAGATCATTTATCAGGAGGATTTTCAACCGAATTCTCCATCTGTTGGCCCGGTTTTCGCCCGGCTCGACCAACCTGAGGCCATTTCTGCATCGTTTGCGTGGAGTCAAAATATACGGCAAGGTCTTTATTGGGGACGATGTGTATCTTGAGAATGAGCATCCCGAATGTGTAGAGATACACGACGGTGCTGGGATCGGACTGCGGTCCACAATCATTGCTCACAGTGGGGGCATCGGCGAGCACGGCAGAATTGTGATCGAGAAAAATGCGGCAATTATGTCTTGCTGTACTATCGTGTGCTCCGCCGGCCAGAATCTAACCATCGGCGAAGGCTCGGTTCTGTCGGCCGGGTCGGTCGTGTCCAACGATGTCCCTCCCCGTACTCTCTGCGCCGGACCGCGAATCCGAGCCTTGGCTACTGTAACCGTACCGTATACCCTGGATGCAAGTCACGACGATTTCGTCCGTGGCTTGCGGCCCATTCGCGCTTCGGACAAAGAGGAAAGGTAGAGTCCCTTCCAGCCTTGGCCAATTCCGCGGCGAACTTGGTTACTCGCCATGCGCCGCTCGTTTGACGAGCTGTCCATGCTGCCCGAACACCTCGTCGGGTGCGACCCGTTGTGAGGTCACCTGCTGGCGCCCCGCCATGTAGAACTTAGATACGTATAGAATTAGAAATACTTGCAGTTTAGGACTTGACAAACAGAATTAAACAGTTTAGCATCGGGTTGGTATTAACTGACCGGTAGCTAGTTGCAACGGTCTTAACCGCTGCCGCTTGGACATGCGAATGTCAGTCATCCCATCAGGTATCGCAGCTCGGGATTCGAACCAGGGCATTGAGGGGCTCGATTCTGTGTTTTCGGTCCTGGCTTGCGGCGTTCGACTCGAGTTTCGCGCCCCCACTGCCATACTAGCCCAGATATCTGGGCCGATTGTTCCCGGCGCAGAGTTTGGCGGCCAAGGCCCGGCAGATGCCGTCCTCTCAGTCAAAGTGAATCATTCTGCCGAAGGCCATCCCCTCTATGAGATTACTGAAAACGGCATAGTTATGTCCGTGGAGACCACCCTTAAAGCTACGGCGTGTGTTGTTGAGTCCTGGGCTCAGATCACGGTTGCGACGCTGGCCAAAGAACTGGTTTTTGTCCATGCAGGGGTGGTAGGTTGGCGAAATCGAGCGATCGTCATGCCCGGCCGTTCTTTGAGCGGCAAGAGCACGCTAGTGCTGGCATTGGCGGAGGCCGGCGCGGACTACTACTCGGACGAGTACGCCATTTTCGATTCGGAAGGCCGCGTTCATCCCTATTGGCGGCTTCCGAAGCTAAGAGCAGCCTTCGCCCAGCAAGCTGCGAGCAGCCTTCTGGGCGGTGTTCTAAGCGGCCCGCCTCCCATTCCCATTCCCCTGGGCTGGGTTCTGATCAGTCGTTACGAAGCAGAAAGCAGGTGGCAGCCCCGGCGTCTAACTTGCGGAGCGACTCTGCTGGGGCTGCTGGATAATACCGTCCCCCTGCGCCTTCGGCCGGAGCAGTCGGTCAGGACTTTAGCCAAGGCAGTGGTAAATGCCCAGGGCTTTGAAGGGATGCGTGGGGAGGCGACGGCATTTGCTGAAGAAGCTTTAGCGTTATTGTAATCGGATTCTTCGATTACCCCAAGTGGAGGACCCATGAAGCCAACATCACGAAGAAGTGGAATATTTGCAGAGAACCTGCCGGAAGAGGTGGTTCTTTACGACAAAGCCCGTGACAAAGTGCACTGCCTGAGCAAGCCAGCGGCCATAATCTGGGACAGCTCTGATGGAAGCAGGACGGTCGACGATCTGGTGCGCATCGTCGAAGAGAAATCTGGAACACCGGCCGACCGCAAGTTGGTACTGCAAGCTCTTGAGGAGCTGGAAGAGGCCGGCCTCATGCAAGCTGGCAGCGACATGGTTGCGGACGCGGGCTTGACCTCTCGCCGCGAAGCCGTGGGCAAGATCGCTATGGCGGGCTCAGCCTTGGTGGCTACTATCGTTGCTGCTGCCCCGACGGCGCACGCCTCCGTAGCACCGTCGGACCCGCCGTCGGACCCACCGCCGCTGCCGATTAGTCACAATCCGCCGGACCCGCCGCCGACTGGTCATAATCCGACAGGCCCGACGACCCCAGGTGGTCACAATCCGACAGGCCCGACGACCCCAACTGGTCACAATCCGACAGGCCCGACAACCCCAACTGGTCACAATCCAACAGGCCCGACAGCCCCAACTGGTCACAATCCGACAGGCCCGACAGCCCCAACTGGTCATAATCCGACAGGCCCGACGACCCCGACCAGTCATAATCCGACAGGGCCCACAACGCCCACCGGTCATAATCCGACAGGCCCCACGATGCCGACTGGTGGTAACAAGAAGCATTGAGCCGGAAACGCCGGTTCCAGAACCTACAGGGATCAATCATGCCCGATCTGCGGAGCGGCAGGGGTGATGCGATCCGGCGTCTTCTCCATTTACTTGTCCAACAAGAAGGAAGCGATCCGGGTTGGCCCCCTGCAGCCGCATGGGACTGGCGAACCTTTGCGGAGACTTGCGATACCCACCAGCTAGCCCCATTCATCCATTGTCGGCTTCAGCGACTTCCCAAAACCGCCATTCCGCCTGAGCTGTTGAAGTATCTTCGAGCGCGTTTTCACCAAGCTTGCGCTAATAACTACCGTCTGGCGACGCAGCTCGTCAGTTTGACATCGCTGTTTGAAAGCGAGGGTGTCTCCGTTCTGGCCTTCAAGGGACCTTCGCTGGCGATGGCAGTTTACGGTGGCCTGTCTCTCCGTCAGTGCAACGATCTGGATTTGGTGATTCGCAAGGATCAGCTCTTGAAAGGGGCCCAGTTGATGAAGGGTTGGGGCTTTCAGGCAACACCCACCCCGGCTCGGCCCCAAATCATGCCCTATTTGTGCCGCCCGGAGAACCCACGACACGTCGAGCGGGGCAAGGAAATTGAGTTCCGCTCACCTGATGGCACTTTCTACGTCGATCTCCATTGGCAGTTGGGCGATCGTTTTTGGCGCTGCTTTGCGCCAGACGTCGAGAAGCTTTGGGACCGAGCCGCGAGGCAGGACCTTCCCCAGGGATGTGTCGCTACGCTTTGTCGCGAAGATCTGTTCCTGGCACTCTGCGCGCACGGAACCAGACATCGGTGGTTGTGTCTGAAGTGGCTTCTGGACGTCGCGGAACTTCTACGCAGGGCCGGACCGTTGGACTGGTCTCGCATTGAAGAAATGGCGAGGATCCGTCCTGGAGCCGGCGCAGCGGCCAACGTGGGCGTCATTCTCGCGCGCGAATTGCTGGACGTCCCCATACCCCCCGAACTCGAACGAATCCTGCCGGCGACAGGTCGCACACTCGCCCTCGCTACAGCCGTCCGGGAAGAACTGCTCTTGCGGGGTCAAACCAGCGGCGACGAGCACACAACCCTGTTGGCACTCGAGGGACACTCGGGTGCGCGATTGAACTACCGTGCTGTTCGGATTCTCCGCTATCCCGAAAGTTTGTTCAGGCAGATCATAATTGAGGTGGGCCCCAACGATCGCCGCCTGATTCGCCTGCCCCAGAAGTTCCAGTTCCTTTACCACGTTATTCGGCCCGTGCGTTTGGTGGTGACTCACTGCCAGCGTGTGGCCCGCACGCTCTGGCGGATGGCCGGCTGAGCCAAGCCCGTTAGCCCTCGGGCCAGTCGATGTCTTCCGGGCGTCCCCTGCCCAATGCTACCCGGTAGGGCGTCGCAACACCGTACGTATTGGCCAGCGACCGCAGACCTCCTTTCTCCCGTCCCGCCTTGAGTCGGCACTGCCACTCGTAGGCATCCGTCCGGTGAACCCATCTTCCGCGCTTGAAAACCCGGGTTGACACATTACTAGTAGAACTGACTCTCTTTCAGCCTTACCTACCAGCAAACTCCCGAAGCGGCATCCCGCTCTGCACTGCCTTCCGAATCATCCTCTGCCAGTAACGTACCTTCTCCGCGTCCCCTTCCCATTGCTCATCCCGCACCTGCGAGGCGAAGAGTCTCTGCAGTGCAGTGGAATTGGTGGCGCGGCGCATCTTGGGATGGCCCCTAGCGAGAAGGTTCCCTGACACATCGAAAGGCCCAGTAATCGCCCCAGCCACGCTTATCGAGCGCAAAGACGTAGCCGTTATAGGCAATGCGGTAGGCCTCATTACTTCCAAGCTCGGTAGCAGTCCACCAGTAAATAACTTGGGAGTGGGCCTTCCAAAGCGGCGAATCCTTGTCTGGCATCACCTGGTAGTGCGCTTGCCGGAGAGTTGGGTCCCAGACGCCGCCGGCGTTGCGTCCTCGATAAACCAGCGATCGGACGGCTTCATCAACCGTTGGCAGTCGCCAGATGTTCTGCGGTTGGTCTGAGATGGAGCGACCGTCCGCAGACAGGCAGGCGCAAGCTTGCCGAGCCTGTGACCAGGAGGCGTAGTGGGGAGGCCATCCTGGACCTTCCGGCGCCCACTCGAGCGCCACGCCGTTGCCAGCAATGAGCCGCGTTCCGTAGTTGCCATCATCCAGTCGATGAATCGCGCGCCAGCCGGGATAAGCACCGCAGACAACCGCCGTGAGAATAGGAAGCCATATTACCGACCGAAGCGCCCAACGCCGCGGCTCGGCACGTCCCAAGTGATAGAGCACTCCCAGGATAAGGAGCGGAATCGAAATCAAGACCAGAGGCACGTGGGCGCCGTGAAAAAAGAACGCTAAGATGATGGCAATGGTCCCGAAAACCGGTAGCGCCAAGCGGCGCCAGCGAATGGCTATCGCGCTCAATCCCATCACGATGATCATCGCGATGAGGTACTGCCCGAACATCAGCTCGAGGTTTTTCCACAAACTGGTGAAATACCAGCCTTCGTGAAAGTTCTCGATGCTGCCCCAAAAGCCCCAAAATCCCGCCACTAGGATGGAAATTGAGACCGCCGTCCATCCGAAGATCCGCTGCCAACTGGCACTCAAAAGGGCTCTCATAGGAGGAGCGGTCTTACGCCAAGACGCAAAGCACGCGAAGTCCGCAGAGAGACTTACGTCGCATGACACGGGCCGCCCGCCCGCGCCGACTTGTTACATTCCGACCAACACGGTCACGGGGCCGAGCAGGCCCGAGGGGAGCAAGGTCTGGGGCTTGTGCTCGTAGTAGTTCGGAATGTTAGTCGTCGTGAAGCGCTTTTCGGGCGGAAGCGGGCCATCCCCAATCATTCGGTTCGGCCAGAGATTCACTACATCGATTTCCAACTTGTTCTCGCCGTCATGGACCGCTGCTGTGATCTCGAGCCGATAGGGCCGCGTCCACACGATGCCAACTTCCTTGTCGTTCAGCCGGACTTCGGCTACTTCTTTGACATCGCCCAGATCGAGGAACACTCTTTGGCCGTGACCCGCATTGATTAGGAATGCGTTGAAATAGGTGGCGGTCCCAGAGTAAAACTTGATACCGTCCTTCGGGCGATGCGTCCAGTCACTGAGCTCCGGGAATTGGACAGAGGCTGGGCCGCCCCACTTGGGATCGAACCGAACGTTCCAAGGTCCGGGAATTCTACCCGCTGGCGCAAGCGCCTCCCCGTTCGTCCGGCCCGCGCCGTTCTCCGTTTCCGGAATCGGCTTGTCGAACATGACGAACATGGAACCGAAGGGCGCAAATTCCAGAGGCAGCGCAGTGCGCTTTCCAGATTGATCGAAGGCGCGGGCATCGCGGATGCCGCCCGTCACCGGGTCGAGTATCTTGGGTTGTCGCCCGCTCACGCGGAACGTACAAGTGCGACTTTCCTGCTGGTCCTTGCGGTTGACAACGAAGTAGATTTCTCGGGAGCCATCGGAGCGATGGATCCAATCGAGAAAGGTTTCGCCTCCGCCATCGTGCTCAAAGTCCGGTGAAACACCATCGCGTGTGAGTATTTCGCGAGCGCTGACACCCCACACGACGCGCCCCGTCCCAAACCGGCGCTCTTTCACGGCGCGCCCGTCACAATTGCCCCACAAGTCGTTTGCTTCCGCTTCGAGTTGCCGGTCGCACTCGGGATAATCCGCCAAGCCGGGCGTTTGCTGAGGCTTTGGGCCGATCAGGGTCATACCCGCCGCGACCAACTCCTTCAGCTTCCGCAACACTTCGAGCGGCATGGATGTGCGGTTGGGAAGGACCATCAAGCGGTAGGTCATGCCGTCGGGCAGTGTGATGCGGCCATCGCGGACCGACAGGCGAGTGAGCAGGATTTCGGTGTTGCAGACGTCGTAGTCGTAGCCCGGTCCGAGAGCCGGGTCGACATGCTTGGGGGCGACGAAACCAGGACAGCCGTCGCCGTTGTAAAACAGCGCGTCAGCAGCGAACAGACCTTGCTGCAAGAGCTGGCTACAACGCGCGATATAGTCGCAAAAGGGGCGCGTCCGGCTCCACCAAGTGACGCGACGGTTGAAATGCGTCCCGGCGATGAATTCCGTGCCGGGCGTGCCGTCCTCACTGCGGGTCGCCGTGGAATAAATCCAGAACTGGTTGAAGCCTTCGCAAAAGGCGCGGTCGGCGGTTGGCTTGAGAGTAGCGGGCGAATCCACCCAATGCCAGAAGGAAGCAAACGCCTCGGCGGCGGCAATCCTCGTGCCGTAAAGGTGCGCCGCGCACGCCGTCTGCTTGCCATTGGTGTTCTGGTCGTTCTTTTCTCGCCAAGTCGGGCTCTGCCAGAATTCGCCCATGGGTACGGCGCAACGGCCCAGGTTCTTTAAGGCGTCCATAGACATGACCTTGGGATAGCACACGCCTCCGACTTCGCTCTGCTGAAAGATTCCAGCGGCTTGGGCAAGAGTCGTGAGCGGACCGAAGTAATTGTCCGTGACGCAATCGCCGAGTGTCTTGCGGAAGTCGAACAGAAAGCGGTCACTGATTTCTGCGCTGTCCACGGTGCGTCCCGCCAGGGCCGGCAGGTAGGGGCGTGCGTCATAGCCGCGATAGTGCCGGAAGGCATCCAGGAATTTCATGCTCCAGTTGGGCAGCAGGGTTTCCCAACTGTCGATTTCGATCGAGCGGAAGACCGGGCCGGCCGCAGGTCCGACGTCCTTCAATAGAGGGGTCGCGATGTGGTGGAATTGCGCCTGCATCGCCGTGGAGTCCAAGGGGTCGGCCTCGAGGCCCTCGCCGGTCGGCGAAGACCAACTGGTCGTCTTTCCGGTAATGGTGCAGCCAAAACGGAGCACTACCCACTTACCTTCGGGGACGACCCAGTCGAGAGTCCCGTCCTCGCTGAAATTACTCGCCAAGTCGAGGTAACTGGCCGGATCCAGGATGTCGCCGTCGGGCTCCGGGAGCAACGGCCGGAGCGGCGCGTCACAAATCTCCTGGATGGGAACCTGGCCCGATTCGCCAAGCGAATCCATGCCGTTCTTCAGAGCAAGCAGAGCATTCCGGGCCTCCACCTGCTTTCGGTCAGGAGGTGACGAGCGCGGATGGGGCAGGATTCGGAAGGCCTGAACCGCGATGTCACGATAGAAGCGCGGATCAGAAGGAGGATGAGGCAGCTCGCCGCGAAAGTGTTGAGGTCCGTCGAGGGTCAACTCCGAGTGAGTGTGTTGCTTGCAAGCCTGCTCGGGAGTGATCCAGGGCCCGCCGGCGTTCCAGCCGCTGCACAGCATGGTGCTCACTCCCAGACCCAGGCGTTTCGCCTCCCTGACCGTGTGTTGGAAGAGTTCGCGCCAGGCGGGGCTCATGTAATCCGGTCCGCGTAGTCGGGTGTCGACGCCGGGGCCGCTCAGGCTGTAGACCGTTGCTCGGCCGATACCCAGGGCCTTCATGGCCTCGAGATCAGCGGTAACGCTCTTGGTGTCGACCCGATCAGAGAGCCAGAACCACCAAGTCCACATGCGAGCCGAGTCCGGAGGCGAAAGAAAGCTCTGCTCGAGATTGGCGTTGGCTCCGACCCGAGGAACAAACGATGCCATGGCTCCCAGGACGGCGACATTTTGTAAGAATGTGCGTCGCGTGAGCGTGTACCACGTGCTTTGGTTCTTAATGTCCTCAGTCGTAACTCACTTCCCTTCCCGCGTGTGTGAAGCCGCGCGCTTGCAGTGGTTCAGTGAGAGAATGCTGAAGAGCCGCAGCCACCTCGCCTCCCTGCTAAGTGTCCCTGCCCTCACGGTCGGCACTATATCGCCAGTTGACGGCTCTGCGCAAGAGCCTCCTGCTGAACTCCTTCAATCTCGGCCCCACCGAGGAGAATTACCGCATTCGTGAACTGGCGACTATCGTTGCTGAGACCGTTCCGGCTTCCCGCGTCGAATGCTCTCCCGAAGGAGCCCCGGACCGCCGCTACTGCCACATCAACTTCGATAAGATCCGCCACCTGGTGCCCGCCTTTCAACCTCAATGGACGGCGCGCCTAGGCGCCCAGGAACTTTGCCACGCCTTTCGGGCTGCCGGTCTCACGCGTGAGGATTTCGAGTCCGGCCGATACATCCGCTTAGCACACATCCAACGCCTTGTGCAGGCGGGCCGATTGGATGCTTCCCTGCGCTGGCGGGTGCAGGGAGTGTCTAAGAAAACCAACTAGCCTCATTGTCCTAAGGGCACGCCGCGCTGCACGCAGCGACGTTCAGCGCTTCTGTCAGCGGCTTGCCGCCTGCCCCGGCCAAATCAGCGTCGTCACCCCCGCGAAGCCGGGGGGCCACCGTCCCCCTCGTTTCCCATCCGCACCTCTCGTCCCAAGTCTCTGAAATGCCCTTGGAAGGACCTCACCCAGGCTCGGAAGGAAAGCCTTGACATCAAATATCTACATAGATAGAGTTCACTTTAAGGATGGCTCGCGCTTCCCGGTCTGAGAATCTACTCTGCCTCGCTGCGCCGCCAGCGGCCTTCAAGATTTCGCTCCTTGTGTGGGGATAGCTTCTCGATTTGAGGGGAAACGAAAGTCGCAGACGAAAGGGGATGAAACTCATTGCGGCAATAGCTTCATTGCTCACCGTCCCGGCATTGGTCCGGGCACAGGACGCTGACCATGCAATTCATGGACAGGCGTGTTTCTTTGCTGCCTCGATTGTGACGAACTCGATCTATGGGACCGGTAGCCTAAATACAGGTTTTGGCGGAGAACCGCTCCTGACAAGAGACTGGGGCGTGGGCGCAGAACTTGGATGCGTGGGCGACGGCGAAGGACCATTATTGGGAATGGGGTCAATCGACTTTACCAACCACTTCCTCACTACGAAACATCACAGCACGGTCGAGCCATTTGCCTCCGGAGGTCTTAGCCTGTATTTCGGGGAGCGACAAATAAATGACGGGTTCAACTTCGGGGGTGGTGTCAACCTGTGAGCGGCAAAACATCTCGGGCTTCGCTTCGAGATCCGGGAAAACCTCTACGTCCCGCGCGCGGAGTTCTCGATAAGCCATTTCACTGCGTTTCGCTTCGGCGTGACCTTCAGGTAGACGAAGTTGACGCACTCCTAGAAGTCATTTAGTATCGGTGTGGAAGTGCATGCGGGCTGGTGTCCGTCCGGGACTTCAAATCCGACACCCGTCGAATATAACCTCAATGGTTACCGCGTTTATCGTGGTATTGCGCAACTTCTGAAGCGTGGTATCCTTGCATATCACTCGAAATCGGCAGGTAGTACCTACGTTTTTCACTACACCCCTTGTGGGTATCCCGTGGCCCTTTCGCAGAGCGTAGGCGCATAGGGGGGTTACCTTCGCCGCTCCCTTCCGGCGCATCCTGGGCCAATCCTGAGGCGACGGCGGGGCATTCTGCGCGAGCACGGAGCCGCCCGCGCTCGCCTTAGGGCAACTCAGAGGCACTGGCGGGCTCTGGCGCGACACCTCGCGGGGGAAACGGGCGAGCCCACGGCGGGCCGAAAGAGGTTGTCCGAGACAAGGTGGAGGGGGTGTCTAAACAATCGACTTGGACTCGCATTTCAAAAAAAACAGAAGCCAAAATCAAGCATACTAGCTTAAAGTGTTCATAATCCTGGAATTCAATAAATATAAAACAGTAATAGAATGGTTACTAGGCTAACTGATGCGGTTCTTGATCCGACAAGGTGAGCGTCGAAAATCAAAGGTATACCTTTCTGCACGGTCCTCATTTTCTTGGACTTATCGCAATCATTCGTTCACATCACGCCGACTTGGGTGCGTCCAACGTGCAACTTCAATCTTTCCGGCACTCCGCCGGGTTAAATCCAATAGCTGGCGCTTTCGAATCCACCCTGCGAAGCTGGAAGTTACCGTGTTCCTGAGTCGAGAGAACCGTGTAGCTACCTTTCAGAGCGTCGCCTTGCAACTCCCCGATAAATCTGATGCGGAGTTTCTTGCCGCTCGCCTCGAATACAACCTTGGAACCGTTCACCGTTCCCTGGAATCCTCCGCTGCCTACAAGGGGTTTTTGCACTGTGGTGCAGCCGTAGATACCGCCGTTCTCCTCTCGAATATCGATTGCGAACGGTGCTGAAACGCCCAAGGTGGTGTTACTGACCTCCCCGGCATAGGAGCCGCTGAGGTCGGAAATTGCAGATGGGGAACCCTCCGTAGTCCGCTGTTCATCCATTGGCCTCGTACTGTTCGCGACAGGCGACGTTACAAAATCCTTTTCTAACGTGGCGCTAATTGTGGGCGACGAACCTGCCGTCAAGGTCACCTTTCGCTGCCACGGCTTGAAACCTGATTTTTCGACGGAGACGCTGTGGTCTCCGGGTGCAAGACGAAGAGTGGACGGCGTGCTACCCACGAACGTCCCGTCTACTGTAACATCAGCGCCGTCGGGCGTAGAGTTGACTGTTACCGTGGTTGATTCCACAGTTGCAGTGGGCGCTCCCGCGAGGGCCTGTAGCTGTTCGCTGTGCTCAGACAGAATCGTGGTTTCGGGTTTTGCCTTCCACCACGTGGGGAATTCCAATTCGTAATGCTCAGTCCGGGTAAACAACCCTTTTTTGGCTTTGGCTGTGAGCGTAAGGTCCCACCAGAAGGGAAACTGAAACAGGTAATGGCCTATGGGCACAGTAAGAACGCACTCTAACTTCCCCGTGCTGTAATCATGGTCGTAGTGTTTGGGGTTTCTGAAGAAGATTACCCCGCCGACACTCTCACCGGGCAGCACCGTGTTCTCTCGGAGACCATGGTCCTGGATTGACTCGGCCTTCTGCCTTTTACCTTCGGCAACTGCAACCCAACCGCTGTCGGTAGTCGTGGAGTTGAAGCCCGTTCCACCCGCCTGCCCGACTGTGTAGGACGCGTGCGCGCCTAACATAAAGCCCACCATTGCATATGCTGTCGCTTCATTCCGGATTTTTGCCGCAACTTGGTCGGGGTCAAGGTATGGGAACGCCTTTTCCTCCGGCGCAACAAGCTTAAACTTCACAAGAGAAGGCACAAGCTCGATTCGACTTGAGCTCCTGTTGACAACTGCCAAAAAGACTTGCGGTTTGTCGTCGATAACCCTCAAAGTTGCCCTGACGCTCAATCCTTCGTGATCGAGGAGGACAATCTCTAAACCGTTCCGAACAACGAGGTCTGAATCGGGTGCGCCTGATTGCCACCGCACAATGTTTGACGCGGGCGTTTGGGCTAACGCCGCAAGAACGGGGAGCATCGCCAGCACAGAAGAGAAGGGGAGAAATACCCGTGCCCTCATTCCCCACCCCCTTTTGGTGAGAGTCGGTGAGATGATAGATCAATCATAGCTCAGGGTCAACGCGCGTTGTGCTTCGGTAGTGTCTGAAATGTGCGCTGATGAAAGGAAGGCAGGAGCCAGACTTGGCCTCTGGCTCCTGATCCATGCCAAGGCGCGACCCACAACACACTTGCGCCTTTCTTCTGGGCCAATCAGAAGGCTGGCTATCCAGCACCCCGGCTTGTGGTTATCCCGCTGTTCATGGGTGTTTGGGGTAGAGGACCACTAGGTATCCAGTGAGTTTTTTCACTGGGACACCTCCCTCTGAAGCGAGAATCTTCACCCGCTTCTCGGGTAGATTCTAACACAGTTAGATGACTCGGACACCTTTCATATGTCTAAGACGTCCCGATTCCTTTGAAAAGGCAGGGGTTGACTCTCGATCAAGCCCGCTTGCCCTTCCCCGTACCCCGCTTTCAAAGTGTCAACCCGTCTACCAGCCGCATTTTTAGCGGGTGAAATCCCATTTTTCAGGGTGTCAACCGACCTTTCGGTTGACGGTCTGAAATCCTCATTTTTCGGCAGTGTTTATGCGGTCGGTTGACGGGTTGACGGTTTCAGATGGCAAATAACGGCGGAACGCATCCTCAAACTGCCGTACCGTGTACCCGCGAGACTGAGACGCTTTTCCCCCGATGCGGTCGGGCGAAACCTCAAACCCTTTTAACAACCGGGCAAGCCGGGCCGGTGTGATGGGCTTGCCGTGCCATTCGCCCCACGGGCTTGTTTCGATCTTCGCCAGGTTTTCGCACAGTTCGCCAGAGGAAAGCTCGTCAACTTCCTTATCCCCGAAAATCACCCGGATGTCTTGCAACAGACGGGCTCCAATGGAGTCATCCTCTGCCTGAGCTTGGCCGCACAAGGTTACAAGGGCCGTCCTTGCGGATTCGGGCCACTCACCGCCCGCCAGGTCAGCGATGGCGAGCAAAGGCTCGCAACAGTCGGCTTGCCGGTCGCTGAGTTGCGACGGAATGCCGGGCCTCGCTTCCCGCAAGGCTCCAAGATTAGCCGTCGCCCATGCCGCAAGCCGGGCCGCAATCTCTGAGGCTTCCCGCTGTGCTTCACGCTCTCTGAATCTCGCAACCGTGCCCCGCGTGGCTCGTTTCAATTTGATGGGCACGGCGCGATCTTGAACGGTGTCAGGCAAGCGCCCGATGCCCGCGATGGCCTTCGGGCAGAACGTGGAAAAGTCCTTGTAGCTGATGGCCGCTCCCTGCCCCACACAGCACGACGCCGCTCCCCCGCGCCGATAGCCCGTGTTCAGGATTCCGCGCAAGGCTTCCGAGTATTCCTTCTCCGCGCGAAATGCCGCGTCAGACTCGTCAAGCAAGAGTGTCGGGTGTTCGCTGTCAATCTTGCGCGTGAGCACCGCCGCCGTAACCCGTCCCGTGAACCACGGGCAGAAAACGAGCAGCCGCAAGCATTCCAGTAGGCGGGTTTTCCCGCTCTGTTTTTCGGCTGAATTCACACTGAGGTATGGGGTTGCGTCTGCCGCATCAAAGGCGTGGGAATGAGCAACCCACAGTGCGACAACCCGCGCCTGCTGCGGTGTCATGCAGACGTAGCGCGTGAGGAAGGCCAGCACGTTTTCGAGGATCTCCGCGCCGCTTGGCGGCTGCCACTCTGGCGCCGCTTCCCACATATCAAGAAACCGCTCGAGTGTTCCGCCCGCGTCCGCCCAGCGCCGAAAATCGGGATGTGGCGCGATTGAAACAACCCGCAGCGAGGTTGCTCTCCCGTGAAGTGATTGGCAGACAATTGCCGCGTACCTTGCCCCCGCTGTGTTATTGTCAGGAGTCAGGCACACATCTTTACCCGCCAGCGTGTCACCATATTCGGGCCGCCACGAATCAGCGCCGCCGCTCGTGGTAGCTGGCAGTCGCATTGAGACAGCGCGCTCGACATCTGTGTGGCTCTCGAACAAAAAAATGATCGGCTCATCCTTGATCTGCGGAAGCCGGTACAGCGGGGGAATGATCTTCGGGCTGCCTAGGCCATCCTTCCACTCGCCGTTTTCGTAACTTTGCCATGTATAGTCTTTTTCTTTTCCGTTCGCACCCGGCTCATGGCGAAGTTTCCGGCAGACGGGATGCCCGTCCGCGTCCTCATGCACGAATGTTGCGACCACGGGGCCGCGGCCGTCCGTCTTTGTTTCGCTCTTGCGCCCGCGCTTCGAAAGCAGGCCCTTCTCTGCGAGCCATGCCCTAACCACCTGCTTGTCGCTGGGGTTTACTCCAGCGATGAACGCCGCAAGTGCCCACGCCTTGCCCTTCGCCCCGCATGGTCCGCAGAGAAAAACGTCCTTTTTCGCGTTGATCTTCAACGAAGGGTGGGCATCGCCGTTCGTGTGCTTCTCCGGGTGCGGGCAGCGGTAGACCAATTCCGGGCCTTCCCGCTTTACGGGTGACCCCAGTGTGCGCGCTACATCTTCGCAGAGCAACTTAGCCACGGCGCACCTCGCGGGCAGGGCGCATCCCCTGGGCAATAAGCCGGTCAACCTCGCTGGCTTGTATCCTAACCAGCCTTCCCACCTTTGCGTAGGCTATCTTTCTTTCGAGTATCCAGCGGCGGACGCAAGCGACACTAACGTTTAACACTTCAGCGAATTCCCCGACCGTAAGCAATTTAGTTGGTGTGTTCGTCATGATTCGATTCGTCTCCTTTCTCTGTCATCTTGCGTCACGAATTGTGAGGTGAAAAGACGGGGGAAAATGCGGTGAGATATTCTCCACGGAGAAAAATCAGAGGTATTTTTCTCCGGGTCTATGGCCGTTTCCTGAATGGGGTAGGTATACCGAAGGTCCTCATGAACTTGCGGACGTCATTCACGGCTTGCCGTAAGCGCTCCTGACACTCGTGGCCGTGAGTCTCGGCGCCGCAGTTGCAAATCTTCCTCGTCACTTGCGACCAAGACAGCCGTGGATTGGTGAGCCACAGTTCAAACGCCGCAATGGCCAGGGGCCGCTTGGTAGCAGGTCGCTTACGCGGGCGAAGCTGAATCCTTTGTGCGAGGTCCAGCGCCTCTGATGGCGATACGCCGACCTTGAGCAAGGCAGCGGCAAACTCGGCAGCTTGTTTGCTTGTGAGCGGCGGAGCGTCAGGCAGATACCATTCCATCAACAAAACGCTTTCCGAGAAAAGGCTAGCACATTCGGCAGCCATCGCCTGTACTTTCGAGACATTCTCAGGGGTAGGCTTGAGACGCTTCATCTTGTCGAGAAGCTCCATACTGTGCTTCCACCGGTCGGAGACTGCATCGTACATGGCTGCATGGATAGGTTCTCCGGGTGAGGGCGGCCAAAAGGAAAGCGGGTTCCAAGCTGGCTCCTCAGATTGTTGTTGTTGCGCTGTTTGGTTTAGCAATCGCCACCTCCCGCGGGGCGTGGCTCCCGTTTTGAATTAGGTCGGCAGGCGGGCCGGGATGCGCCCGCCGTTCGGTTGCAAGCCTAGCCGACCGTTTACAGGCTGATTATACACCCTCATTTTTCTCTTGACAAACCAAACGTGTTAGGTTTATGGTGAACTCATGAGCCTGAGATTGAAATGCAAGATTCACGGTGTGCCGCTGGTTTGCTACTGCCCCGCATGCCGGGGTTCGGCTCGCAGCGAGCGCAAGGCGCGATCATCGCGGGAGAATGGCAAGCTGGGCGGCAGGCCGAGGGGTAGCGGCAATCAGAAATCTAAGGCGAGGTGAGACATGAGTATCTACAAGCGAGGCGGAGTCTATTGGTACGATTTCAAGTTTCGCGGGCAACGAGTGCAGGGGAGCACACAGCAAGGCGACCGAAAAGTTGCCTTTGACAAACAATCAGAACGCAGAGCAGAGCTTGTCCAGGAGTGCCGAGCGCGCGAGAAAAAGGCCAAAGAGTTAGGCTGCCCGCCAGCGGACCTTATCCCGTGCCTCTACTGCGGAGAGCTATTCAACCGCAGCGTGGCCATCGTCACACGGCATGGGCAGTTCTGCGGCAAGTCTCACCGCGACCAGTGGGAAAGAGATCATGTCACCGTGCCCACCCTGCGGGAATTTGAGAGCCTATTCATGGACTCAGTTAAAACCCGAAAGGCTGACAAGCCCGGTACGATAGACTTCTACCAGCGAAAACTTCAAAGACTCTTGGACTTCACACCCTTGGCGGACACTCGCCTTGACCAGATTGACGCGGGCCTGATTGAAAGCTATGTCCAACATCGTTCCAAGGTGGTGTGCTGTGCCAGCGTCAACCGCGAATTGGCCACACTGCGCAAGGCTCTGCGGTTGGCCTTGAAATGGAACACCATTGACCGCGTCCCGTCTTTCAGCCTGTTCAGCGAAGACGGCAGAGAGCGAACCTTTGTGCTCAGCCAAGCCGATGAACGGAACTATCTGGAATTCGCACCGCAACCCCTCCATGACCTTGCCTTGTTGATTCTCGACGGTGGTGAGCGGGTTGGGGAACCACGCACCGCAGAATGGGCAAACGTTCACCTCGAACCCGCACCGGGCGCGAAGTTCGGCTACATCTACATCCCCAGGGGCAAGAGCAGGCGAGCCAAGCGAAACGTACCCCTGACTGAGCGGGTCCGGGCCATGCTACAAGCCCGCTTGACTGAGCAAAGCGGCAAGAGCAGATGGGTGTTCCCCTCGGAAGATGGCGCCGGGCCGGTTTCCTACTCCACGGTACGCGACCAACACCAAGTTCTGCGGGAGAAGCTGAAATTGCCCGCCGGTTTTGTGATTCACTCGATGCGCCACACTGCCCTGACACGTTTAGGGGAAAGCGGGGCGGGCGCTTTTGAGATTATGCGCGTCGCGGGCCATTCGAGCGTCACCGTCAGTCAGAAGTACGTGCATCCTTCACCAGAGTCCATTGAGCGGGCCTTTGAACGACTCGAAACCATGAACACCAAGGCGCGGGCCGCACTGCCGGCAATGACAGAGACTCGCGGTCAAAATGTCGAGACGACCAGATTACTACCTACGGTTTTCACTACAGTCGAGGAAGGCGAGATTGACGCCCCCAAAGAAGTCGTTTAATATCAGTGCGGAAGTGCATGCGGGCTGGTGTCCGTCCGGGACTTCAAATCCTGCGGGTCTGCCTATGGTGGACCGGTCGGTTCGATTCCGACACACTTCCGCCAGGCTAATCACATGGACGTAGCCCCTTTCTTTAGGGCGGCATGCGTGACCCGAAGGGCTGCGGAAAACATGCTAGCGGATGATGCTGGATGAGTCCAAGAAAGCAGCAGCGGTTTCGCGCCAGCAAGGAAGTGAAGCGGCGAGCGCGTCGGGAGGTGGGCTCACCTCCCCCGACCCGCCGCCAAGAAAGCCGGAAGCACAAGCCTCCCAAGCACAAGCGGCAAGAATTCGAAGAGGACGGCGGTTAACTGCCAGGATTGGTGTCTAGCGCTCAGCGGCAACCAACCACTAGCCACTGCCGGCTCAGTCGCTAATCTGCTTCTCGACGGAATCCCGTATTTGCAGCCACGTTGCTTCAGTGATCTGGAGAAACAAATCCGCTTCAGTGAGCTTTCCTGGTTTGAGCAGGATGGCATCGCCCACCGCGATTTTTGCAATATCGTGCAAGAGCGCAGCGTGCCCGAGGGCAGGCACGAGGGCTGGCGGATAGCTGACCTGTCGGGCCAGATGCAGCGTGTAGGCACGCACCCGTCCGCTATCAGGCAGCGATCTGGAAGATGCCACGGCAGGTGGTCGCGAAGGTGGAGTTTCACTCTGGTGGAGCTCTGGTGGAGCTTGAATTCAGAGGCGATTAGATGTACATTACCTATCGCGCGAAAACTGAAATCCGAGATTTTTTGGTTGCATTGTTACGACGATATACACGCATTCAGAGGTGATTTCATGAGGCGTCCTGGTGTCTCGACATTGGTGGCAATGGCATGTCTGGTCCTCGTGACAGGAGCGAAGTCGCAAACGACTGAACCGTCCGGGAACCCCATAGGCAACGAGCCCGCCCCAGCGACATCCGTTCCGCGGCTGATCAAATTCAGTGGCGTGTTACGAGATCTGGATGGTCAACCTTTGACAGGGACTGTAGAAGTTCGATTCTGTATTTATAAGGATCAAGCGGACGCGGTAGCGATATGGGAAGAAATACAGACGCTCGCGTTGGACGATCAGGGGCACTACACGGTGCTGCTGGGGGCAACGCAACCAGAGGGGTTGCCTCCGCTACTGTTCGCGAGCGCCGAGTCGCGGTGGGTGGGAGTGTCCACAGCGAAACTCCCCGAGCAGCCCCGCGTGCTCCTGGTGAGCGTGCCGTATGCGCTCGAGGCAGGCGATGCGGTGACCTTGGGCGGCAAGCCCGCGTCGGCCTTCCTGCTGGCGCCAAGTAACCAGACCAGTTCGGGCACAACCGAGGGCACAGAGACCGGTGCAACTTCTACGGGTGCCGGCGACACCCGCAAGCAAGCGGCTTCGACCGCCGCTGCCAGCCCGGCTGCGGCAAACTACATTCCAGTCTTTACCAATCACGGCGCGTTGGGCAGCTCGGTGATGTACCAAGCCGCGAGCAACATCGGCATTGGGACAACCACTCCCGCCGGTAAATTGGAAGTGAACGGCACGACGAAGTTTGACGGCTTGGTGACATTCGCCTCTGGGCAGACCTTCCCAGGCATGGGGACGATCACGGGGATTACGACGGCCTCTGGATCGGGGCTTACCGGAGGAGGTACCGCCGGCACGCTTTCCTTGGCGGTAGACTCAACGGTAGCGCGCACCAACGGCAGCAACAGTTTCAGCGGGAACCAGACCGTTACGGGCACGCTCTCGGCGTCATCGTTCACCGGCAGCGGCGCGGGACTGACCAACGTCAACGCAACGACACTGGACGGGTTCGCGGCGAGCACCTTTCAGCCGGCGGGGTCCTACGCCACGCTAGGCGCCAACACTTTCAGTGGCAACCAAAGCGTGAGCGGAACACTTAGCGTAGCCGGCCACGTAACCTTGGAAGGCGTGACAAGCGCGGGCGCAACTGGGACCGGTAACCTCGTTTTTAGTAGCTCGCCCTCGCTGGCCTCTCCCACCCTCGGTAACGCTACTGCCACCTCCTTGCTAGCGAACGGTACCGTGGACGGCGAAGCCCCAGTAACTCTCACGAGTGTGACTTCCTGCACGCTGGGCACGGCCTCAGGTTGTAACTCAATAGCTTACAACTCGGGCTATACCTTTAACCAGTCCGCGACCCCGACGGCGGAAGTCACCTACACGCTGCCTACTGCCGCCGCTGGAAAGCAGTACTGTATTGCCAACGACACCACGGGCTCGACTCCGGACACCGGCATTCTGCGTCTCAATACCTCGGGCAGTGGGCAGTATATTCACTACAAGGGCGTCATCGGAGCGAGCGGCGGCTACATCCGTTCGGGAGGAGCTGCCGGGGACGCAGGGTGCGTCGTGGGAATCTCCTCGACGGTCTGGGTCTTCTACGTGCAGTCCGGAACCTGGACGCAAGACAGCGGAGGTTAGATGCTAAGAAAACTCCTACCTATCTGGTCACTCACTATCGTTGGTTTGTGGTGTGCGCCACTCGTTACCTTGCCGATTCCGCCCTCTGCTATTCCGCAGATCATGCAGCAGGTGATCGTCAGCAGCGGGCAAGCTGGCTCCACAGGGCTGTCATTTTATTTTGCAGATGTCTTCATCCACATGAACGGGACGTCCACCGGGACTTCCGTGAGTACCGCCAACCTTGCCACCGGCACGGCAATCGCGGCGAATTACTATGATTGGGACGAAGCTGCCGCTCAAGAAACCTTCGCGGCCGGCCAAGTTTCGCTGCCCGCAACAGTGAGCGTCAGGAATGGTTCAACATATCCCGCCGGGACCGCAACGCAGAGCATCGCCTACGACCATAGTGCTGGAACTTCGCTCTCTCGGATCATGTTTTACGGCTACGAGTTCCCAAGTCCCAGCACAATCGTGGTCATCTCAGGATACATAACCTTTGCGGTGCCGAACCAGTCTCCGTTCGGCTCGCTATTTGATTACGTGGTGGCGCAACCTGAAAACACCGGAACGTATGCGGCTCTTCAGCTTCAAAGCGGGAATGCAGGACTTTCCTGTGGAAACATTTACGCCGTCAACATAGAGGCGGGCAATCCCACAACGCATTCATCGTGCATCACCATCACGCCAGGGAGCACCTACTACTACTCGTTCAAGGTGGACTGGAGTTCAAACAAGCTGGCCAGCCTGAACATCTACACGACGGCGTTCTCGCTCGTCGGCAGCGTCACCGAGGCGCTGTCGAACGCGGACACCTTGGATAACATATTGATCGGCAACAACGAAGACGGAACGGCCAGCGGCTCCACGTCATACTTTCAGGACACGATGATCGACTACACCAATCATGTGTTCCCGAATCTGCCGCACTAAGATGAAAAGGACTCTCCAAATCGCACTCTTGCTACTCTCTGTTCAGCCGCTATTTGGGCAGCTTTGGTCGGGCGTTCTCGCCTCGAACCGCGCAATTAACTGGTCGAACGTGGGGGCCACGATCACCAACCGCACGACGATTTGCACGACCCTTGGCGTGTCGGGCCAATCCTCCAGCTATCGGCAGTCGGTGACGGCGGCTCAGATCAACTCGGCCATCTCATCTTGTCCTGCTGGCGAGGTGGTTTATCTTAATGCAGGCACCTACAACCTCAGCGGGAGCATAGTCACGACGACGAACAACGTCACCCTGCGTGGCGAGGGAGCGAATCAAACCCTACTGGTCTTCAGCGGTACAAGTAGCAACTGCAACGGCCTTGGGGCCACTGTGGTGTGCGTCTGGAACGGGGATTCGGGCTCCTACGTCTTCAACAACCTGAACTCCAGTTCCTGGACGGGAGGGTACTCCTCGGGCACGACTCAAATCACGCTCGCCTCAACCACGAATCTCCACATCGGCAGCATGCTCATCCTTGACCAGCGAGACGACGCCTCGGACACAGGCAACGTCTATGTCTGTCAGACTTACGGCTCCGACGGGAATTGCAGCCAGCAGGGAGGGGGCGGCAACACGAAGCCTGACCGAGCGCAGACCCAATCCGTGCAAGTCACAAACAAAAAAGGAAAGACCGTGACCATCACTCCCGGCCTCTATGCTCCGCAATGGAGTTCGGGCAAATCACCAGAGGCCTCTTGGTCCAGCACGTTGCCCATTACCGGATTTGGGATCGAGAACCTGGACCTCGACTTCTCGGCCGCGGGCTCGGGCGGGTTCGGAATCATGTTCGAGGAGGCCACGAACTGCTGGGTCAAGGGCATCCGGTCGGTCAACGGGGTGAGCACGGGAGCGTCCTTCGCGACCCACATTATCATGTACCAGGCGAACCACATCACGGTGCGGGACAGCTATTTCTACGGGTCGAATCCCGCCTCTCAGGGCTACGGAATCAACCCGAACATCGGCAGTTCCGACATCCTGGTCGAGAACAACATCACTCAGCACGTGGCGACCGGCTTCGTCGGCATGGGCACCACGGGCTCGGTCTTCGGCTATAACTACGCCGTGGACGACTCCTTCGGCGGTCATTGGCAGCAGGGCGACTCGTTCCACCATTGCGTCTTCGACGACTACGTTCTCTGGGAGGGCCACGAAGGAATCGAATTCATAGCGGACGACATCCACGGGACGAGCGCATTCCTCACCCAATTTCGCTCGTATTTCAGCGGCCACGATCCGGCCACGGAAAACGGAGCCAAGACGCAAGCGACATTCGCCTACTTCCCAATGGCGAATAGCCGGTACTTGAACCTCGTCGGCAGTGTGCTTGGGACCTGGTCGTACCACTCGCTATACGAATATGCGCCTAGCAGCACGTCGGACTGCGGCAGCGACACGACCGGGGCAACAGCCGTATTGGTATTTGGCTTCAGTCAGCAAGGCGGGGCCATGTTTGCCCCTAGCTCGGGCCACGCGGTCAACTGTCCCGCCAACCACGGCAGCTTCGACATCTACGATGACACTTCTCAGTATACCGGCTCGAACACCGGCAACATCATGCTCTGGGGCAATTACGCGGCCTGCAACGGTGACTCGAGCTGCAACGCCGTGCGCTGGCAGTCGAGCGAGAATGCGAGCGGAGCATCGACCTACCCAGGACTAGCCAGCCCCAGCGAAACGCTCCCAGCCTCTTTCTACTATTCGTCGCGGCCTTCCTGGTGGGGCACGATGCCTTGGCCCGCCATCGGGCCAGACGTGACAGGCGGAACTGTGGCGAACGTGGGCGGGCACGTCTACCTGACACCTGCGGCGAATTGTTACCTGAACGTGATGGGTGGCAAGACGGACGGTTCAAGCGGCGTGCTGACATTCAACGCGAACAGTTGCTATGGGAGCAGGGGAGTTCCGCAGCCTCGGTGATGAGCGGTTAATGCCTTCCACCCTCTCTTAACGTCAAGCGCACAGGATGAAGAGGCTGATCGTTAATGCGGATGACTTCGGCTTGACGGTAAAGGTTAACCAAGCCATCATGGATGCGCATTCTGGCGGCTTGCTCAGCAGTACGAGCCTGTTGGCCAACGGCGAAGCCTTCGCATCCGCGGTGGCCTTGTCGCGCCAGGCCCCACGCTTGGGAGTTGGCGTTCATTTGAATCTTACCGAAGGCAAAACTGTCGCTCCCGCTTCCAGTATTCCCAGCCTCATAAATGGTCAAGGGGCCTTCGCGAGAAAACCCGCAAGCCTGTGGCGGGCGATGACCTTGGGGCGAGTGAGTACGGTTGATATCGAGAAGGAGTTGTGCGCCCAGATCGAAAAAGTCCTGGCCGCAGGCATTGTGCCGACTCATTTGGACGGTCATAAGCACGTGCACGCATTGCCGGTGCTTGGAAGGATGGGCATCCGGCTTGCCCGCCAATACGGCATCCGGGCGATTCGGTCTGTCGCGGAGCGATGGTCTGCCTTGAGTTACCTTCTGGGACGTTTTCCCCACGCGAGGACGACTATCCTCCGGCAGCGTATTGGCAGCCTTGCCCTTACTGCTCTTTCCCGTGGATGGCGGAGCGAGCTCCGGCGAGCGGGCATCGCATGCGCTGAGCATTTTTATGGCGTCACGCCCACCGGGTTCCTGGATGCGGATCTTTTGCGGGAAATCCTCCGCCATCTCTCGGAAGGAACGAGCGAATTGATGTGTCACCCTGGTTTTGTAGACGAAGAGCTGAAACAAACGCCCACGCGCCTGCTCGAGCAGCGGGAAGTGGAATACCAAGCCCTGAGTCAACCAGGAATCAAGCTTCTGGCTCAAGAACTCGGCATTCAGCTTATTAATTATCGGGACCTTGCAAATGATTTCTATAGTCGTACCTCTCTACAATGAGCAGGAGACTGTTCGGCCTCTCTACGCACGGCTCACTGAAGTGTTAGATCACACCAGGCAGCCCTACGAGCTCGTTTTTGTGGATGACGGCAGCCGGGACAAGACACCAGAAATCCTGGATGAGATCTACGAGAATGACAGCTGCGTGTGCATCGTTCGGCTGAGGAGGAATTTCGGCCAAACAGCAGCTCTCCAGGCTGGATTTGACTCTGTCCAAGGCGATATCGTCATCTCGATGGACGGGGATCTTCAACACGATCCGGAAGACATCCCGGAGTTCCTTGCCCAAATGGCAAAAGGGTACGATGTGGTCAGTGGCTGGCGTGTGGCAAGGAAGGATGCGTGGCTCACGCGCCGCCTGCCTAGCCTCATCGCCAATTGGTTGATGGCCAAACTTTCCGGCATGCCGCTGCACGATTTCGGCACGACATTCAAAGCCTACCGGCGTGAAGTCCTCCGGGATATTCGTCTCTACGGCGAACTGCATCGCTTCATTCCAGCCCTGGCAAGCTGGTCCGGGGCAACGATCGTGGAAATCCCGATCAAAAACACGGTCCGTGAAAAGGGCAAGTCGCACTACGGCCTTTCCAGAACCGTTCGAGTTTTGCTCGACCTGATCGGCATTAAGTTTCTGCTTGACTACTCCACGCGGCCTTTGCAGTTTTTCGGGCTTTTGAGCCTGCTCGGCATGGGCGCTGGAACCGGCATCGGTCTCTTCCTGTTGTACGATAAGCTGTTGCTCCACAAGTCGATCATGGTCGAACACGGACCGCTTCTGTTCGTCGCCATGCTTTTGTTTCTGACGGGTGTTCAGTTTCTTTCAGTGGGCCTCATCGGAGAGATGCTTGCACGCACGTATTACGAATCCCAAAAAAAGCCCATTTACACGTTGCGCGAAATTAAGCGCCGCGTGCGTGAATCAACAGTCAAAGCCGCGCCGCAATAGGTGACTCCATGGGGCAGTGAATGGATGCAATCGTTGTATTGGGCACGGCGGTCACGCAAAGGTCGACGAAGCGAACCCTGTGCGGCGACAACCAGCCGGGCTGATTCCTAGTGGCGGGGGCATTAACGGACCCAGTGAGGTGCCGTTTTGCGCTAGGCAAGGCGGGAAATCTGAAGCTGAAAGAGTGTGCTGCTCGTAGGCCAAGTCATGGCTTCGCACTTTTTCGGAACCAATCCACGGTGCGTTCAAGTCCCTCTTGAAAACTCAATCTCGGCTCGAACCCCAATAAGCGCTGGGCCTTTTCGATCCCCGCCTGAGAATGACGGACGTCGCCCAGCCGGGCATCTGAGTACTCGGGCTCCAGCGGGCATCCTATGATGGCGGAAAGAGAAACAAGGAGGTCGTTGAGGGTGTGTCGCTGGCCGGTGCCGACGTTGAACACCCTGCCGCCTCTACCATCCGCAATGCAAGCGAGCAGATTGGCCTCCACCACGTTATCTACATAAGTGAAGTCACGCGATTGTTCTCCGTCGCCGTAGACGATGGGGCGAACGCCCCGCAGCGCCGCTTCAATAAAGCGCGAGATAACGGCCGAGTAGGGCGAATGAGGATCCTGTCGCGGGCCAAACACATTGAAGTAACGAAGGGAAACAGTGGGCAGGCCGTAAATCCGATGGAAGATTACACCGTACTTCTCTCCCGCGAGTTTCGTAAGAGCGTAAGGAGTGAGGGGATTCGGAGGCATGGTTTCCACTTTTGGTAACGTCTCGCTGTCCCCATACACGGATGAGGAACTCGCGAATACGAACCGCTTCACTCGGGCGTCTCGGGCCGCCACCAGCATGTTCAGCGTGGCAGTGACATTTGCCCTATCACTGCTGATCGGATCCTCCACGGAGCGCTGGACGGAAGGAATTGCCGCCTCATGGAGCACATATTCGACACCCTGCACAGAGGCCTTGCAAACGGCAAGCTCCGCGAGGTCGCCTTCAACCAGTTCGATGCGGTCGAGGCAATTTTCGAGATTGCGCCTGAACCCCGTGCTGAAATTATCCACCACTTTCACCGAGTGGCCCAGTTCCAGGAGCCGATTGACCAACGCCGAGCCGATAAACCCGGCGCCGCCCGTAACCAGATACTTTGCCATGCCACTTCCCTTGCCTGGATTTCTATGATGATGTCCTTAGCCAGCGTTTCGGCTTTTTGTCCGAAAGCTAACACACTATGTTTATACCACGGGTGGAGAGCTTCAGGCTCTTTTCTGATCCTCTAGCCACCGCCTGCTCAATCGCTAATCTGCTTCTCGACGGAATCCCGTATTTGCAGCCACGTTGCTTCAGTAACCTGGAGAAACAAATCCGCAACTTGGGGATCGAATTGGGACCCCCGCCGTCGGCTGACCTCCGTCCGAACCTCTGACAAGCCCACTGCTTTCCTGTAAGCCCGGTCGGAGGTCATGGCGTCCAGCGTATCCGCCAGCGCGAACAGGCGCGCCCCCAGCGGGATTTGCTCCCCGGCGACTCCTTGGGGATACCCTTTTCCATCGTATCGTTCGTGATGGTGTTGCACAACCGGGGCGCAGGGTTTGAGGAACGGGATTCGGTTCAGTATTTGCACTCCGGCCATAACGTGTCGGCGCATCTGAACCCACTCCTCTTCAGTGAGCTTTCCCGGTTTGAGCAGGATGGCATCGCCAACCGCGATTTTTCCAATATCATGCAAGAGCGCAGCGTGTCCGAGGGCTGGCACGAGGGCCAGCGGATAGCTGACCTGTCGGGCCAGATGCAGCGTGTAGGCACGCACCCGCAAAGAATGCGCGTAGGTTTCGTGCTCACGGGCATCCAGGGCCAGCACAAGGGCCTCGAGCGTGGTCTGGTAGTTTTCCTCGAGTTCATGCAAGGCACGCATCAAATCGCGCGTGCGCCGCTCGATGCTAGCTTCCAGTGAGGTGCGGTAAGCGCGTGATTCGCGCTCCATTTGAAGCAGACGGAAGGCTCGCGAGATTGACTGGTCCAAGGTCTCGAGCGTAAAGGGCTTCAGAAGGAAATCGCTCGCTCCCAGGTGCAGGGCTTCAATGATCTGATTGACATGCACTCTGCCGGTGGTCAGAATGAATCCCACATCCCACTTGGACTGCCGCGCCAGGGACAATAGCTCCATGCCCGAGCATCCCGGCATATAGATGTCACACAGAATGATGTCGAAATTCCCCCGTTCGATGGCCTCAAGGGCCATCGCGGCGTTTTGTGCAACATCTACAGCCGATGCCTTCGGCGTGATCGCTAGCTTCAAGAACTCGCATACCGGCGGCTCATCGTCAACTACTAACACTCTTGGCAAAGGAGGTCCAAACATGGCTGCTTCCACGCGAGCGGCGCCTCAGGGCAAGCAGGCTTGCTCACCCATCGGACGCCAACGAACTACCATAATTCCCCTCAGAAAGAGAATCGGACTTCCCTGCCCTGGACTTTAGTGTTCACTCTAACCTTTTCTTAATCCCCCCTGCTGTATCCGCCGATGTAAGAAATGGCTAATGAAATTGGCATTGGAGAGTCGCTTAGAATTGACGGAGCAGTGCCGAGGACAGAAATCATGCGCATTCTGGTTGTCGAAGACGACAGAGCTGTGGCCAGCTTTGTAAAGAAAGGCCTGGAGTCGGAGCAATACGCAGTAGATGTGACAGGGGATGGGGAAGACGCTCGGTCCCTGGTGGGCGAAGCCAACTTTGACTTAGTCATCCTGGACTTGATTCTTCCCAAAGTCGATGGGCTGGAGGTGCTGAAACGCATACGCACCCAAAAGCCTTCCCCCCCGGTGCTAATCCTCTCCGGGCGCGCGCGCATCGAGGACCGTGTGAAAGGGCTGGACCTCGGGGCAGACGACTACCTGACCAAGCCCTTTTCTTTCAGCGAGCTGTCCGCGCGGGTTCGAGCCTTATTACGACGCAGTCCGAATACGATTGGCATTTTGCTGCGAGTCGAGGACCTGGAATTGGATCGCGCGGAGCGGGTGGTGACGCGTGCAGGTCGACGCATCGAGCTCACACCTCGCGAATTTGCTTTACTCGAGTATCTGATGCGAAACGCGGGACGCGCAGTCACGCGGGCCATGATCATCGAGCATGTGTGGAACTTTTCCTTCGACACCATGACCAACGTAGTGGATGTTTACATCAACTACCTGCGCAAGAAGGTCGATCAGGAGTTTGGGCAGAAGCTCATTCGCACCGTCCGCAACGTCGGGTACGAGTTGGGAACAGGGGAGATAAGGGAATGAAAAGCCCAGAGCCGTCGACCAGATCGTTCGAAGGGGAATGGGGGCCTTCCCACGCGGGGGATGCGTTTCCCGACTGCGCGCCGGGCGGAGCAAGCGCTTCCTCCAGTGCGAATACGTGCAACTCTCTTCCCGACCATGATCCAACCCGCACCTTTCTTCATCAATTGAGCCAGACCTTGACGGCTTTGCGCGGCACGCTTGAATTGGCGCTCCTCGTCGACTCCGACGCGCAAGGCTATCGGCGGGTCATCCAACAGTCACTTTTACAGGCCGAGGCCCTGGTGCAATTGTTTAAGTCCTACCGCGCCATGGCTTACGGCGAACGTGCTCAGAATGACAGTGACACACCTTATCCCCAGCAATGAGTCCTTTGGCTTCTAATTCAGGACACTAGAAAAGTCTAATTTGGAGTTAACGTGTTTCTAACTTCACTTCCTCTATAATAAGTGCCTTTGGAGCGGCAAATGAGCCAACCAAATTGTGAAGTGATGTGCCGAGTTCCCAGCACCGTGATTGTGGCGAGTGCGAATAAAGAGCTTCGGAAGCGGATCCTCCGGAGGTTGCGAGCCCAAAGCTGGACCGTCGAAGAGGCGATGGGCGGGGCCGAGGCGTTATCTCTGGTTGAGGAAGGAGTGTTCGGAGCGCTTTTGCTCGATCGTTGGCTGCCTGACCTCGAGGTGGCGGAGTTGGTTAAGATCATCAAAGCGCGGCATCCTGACGTTCAAGTACTGCTCCTTGGCTCCGAAGCCGAGGAACGCTTCCTGCCGGAGAGGCTCTCCCAACCTACAGCCTCGCCTGCGGAGTTCCCTCAGGCGGAAGACATGACGGAGCTCGAGACAAACGCCGACAGGTTCAGGGAACGCTGTAGACCCCACCCCTCACTCCCCTCCCCGACCGTGGAGGGTAAGAAGTGGCGGGAAGAGGCACTGCCGGGAATGATCGGGACGAGCGCCACGATGCAACGCGCTTACCACATGGCGAGGTTGGTGATCCCGCGCGACACGACGGTTCTCATCATGGGAGAGACGGGAACGGGCAAGGAGCTGATGGCGCGGGCAATTCACAATCTGGGAGGGCGCGCTCGGCAGCCCTTTGTCATTGTGAACTGCGCCGCAATTCCCGACACGCTCCTGGAGTCTGAGTTGTTCGGATACAGTCGCGGGGCTTTCACGGGAGCGTTCCAGTCGCGCTTGGGAAGAATTCATGCGGCGCACGGTGGAACGCTCTTTTTGGACGAAGTGGGAAGCTTACCTTTGGGCATGCAGGGAAAGTTGCTGCGCTTCCTGCAAGAGGGAGAAGTCCAACGGCTGGGGAGCCCCGACGTATTCCGGGTTGATGTACGGGTGATCGCAGCCACGAACCTGGAACTGGCGCGAGCGCTGTCAGAAAGGCGGTTTAACGACGCCCTCTACTACCGGCTCTGTGTCTTCCCCATCCATCTCCCGCCGCTCCGGGAGAGGAGAGACGACATCCTCCCGCTGGCGACTCATTTTCTCGAGTCACTCTGCCGCGAGGCAACCCTTCCTGGCAAAGCCATAGCCTTTGAGGCAGGCAGGGCACTGGAAGGCTATTCGTGGCCTGGGAACGTGCGTGAGCTAAAGCACATCGTCGAGCGGGCCTTCATCTTGTCCGAGAACGAACCCGAGCTGCGTTGCGAGCACATTGACTTACCGACGTGTGGGATGTAGCGCGGGCATCTCGCCCGCGCCTGGTGCTGAAGCGGGACGCTCCCGGCACATCGGCTGAGACGCCCGCGCTACATTCAAGAGTGAGAGGAATCTTAGATTGGGGGACCGAGGATGGCATGTCGCCTGCAATTGCCAGCTAAGCCATGCAAACTTTTCCTGAGACCCGGCAAGAAGGGCCCGCGCCGACTCCCAGCAGCCGGTTGCAGCAACGCTCGAGTAAGCAAGCTCTGGCGAACGCGTTCCGGTCCTTTGCGAATGCGGCGGGCTCGCTCGAGAGCTTCTATGCCCACCTTCAGTCAGAGGTCGTGCGGCTGCGCAAGGAGCTCGAAAGAGCAAATCGAGATCTCAATCAGAGTCTCGAGGAAAACAAGAGGATCCGAGCCTATTTGAGCCGAACCTTGGAATGCTTGCCGTGCGGAGTCCTGGTGATTGGTGAAGACCACAAACTGAAGCTGGCAAACTCTGCCGCCCTGAGCTTGCTGCGAACTGGCCAGGCGCCCAGACCATCGACCATGGGCATCGCACGGGAGGCGATCGAGAATCTCGAGCAGACTTCGAGCCTGCGATCGGCGGGCGCCGAGTGGGAGTGGGCTATCGATTCGCGCGAGGGGCCGCATTTTCTTGCCGTGTCTCGTACCCCGCTCGATGGCAGCGAAAATTCCGGAGGTGAATGGATATTCATCCTGCGCGACATCACAGAGAGCAAGCGGCTCGAAAAGGAACGGGAGGCAGCCCGGCGCACCCAGGACCTCGCCCAGATGGCAATGTTACTGGCACATGAGATTCGAAATCCGCTGGGCAGTTTAGAGCTCTTCGCGGGTCTTCTGGCCGATGCGACGGAAGAGCGGCCGGTTCTTCACAAATGGGTGGAACAAGTGCAGGCGGGCCTGCGGACGCTGTCCGCGACGGTCAACAACGTACTGCAGTTCCACAGTGAGCCGCGCTCAGAACTTTCGCCTGTGAATCTTGTGAGTTTGCTCAGCGAGACGATGGACTTCCTTCAACCCCTGGCCCGGCAACGGGGAATGCGCATGGATTTCAGCGTGCAGGAGCCGGAGGCTCTAGTGCGGGCTGATCCTCATCGGCTCCAGCAGGTGTTCATCAATCTGGCGCTGAATGCCTTTCGTGCGATGTCCGCCGGCGGCGTCTTGCTCGTATTGGTGCGTTGTGGCGCTGAGACTGAGGAGTTGCCCGTCCGTGTGATCTTCCGTGATCGAGGAGTCGGAATTCCGGCGCCGCAGCGCGCGAAAATTTTCGAGGCGGGCTTCACGACGAACCCGGGGAGCCCCGGTCTGGGGCTGGCGCTCGCAAAAAGAGTCGTAGAACAGCATCAAGGAAAGATCTCGATCGAGAGCGAGGCGGGAAAAGGTACCACGTTTACCTTGAGTTTTCCAAGGCCACGAGCGGTGGATCAGTTGGGTGATGCAGCGGCGAATTTACCTCGCCAATTAGCGGCGTGAAGCCGCATCGCTAAGTGGCGGCATAAAGCCGCCTCCACAGGCCAGGAGAGGGAAATGAATCGGGTTCTAGTCGTTGATGACGAGCCAGGGATGCGAGCCGCTCTGGAGGCAAACTTCACCCGGAATGGGTGGGAAGTGGCGACGGCTTCGGGAACACGTGAGGCGATGGAGCGGTTTCGCGCCTCTCCGTGTCCTCTGGTGATCACGGACATGCGCATGCCTGATGGTGACGGCCTGGGAGTCATGCAGCATGTGCGCTCACTAGCGCCCGACACGGCAGTTATCTTTCTGACGGCCTTCGGGAACGTGCCTGAGGCGGTGCTGGCCATGCAGCAAGGGGCGTGCGATTACCTGGTCAAGCCGGTATCGTTTGAACAATTGCGGCAGGCTGCGGCGCGAGTTCTGGGGAATACAGTTCAAGACAGGAGGGGACCTTCGCAGGGCGGCATGGTGGGCCATTCGGCTGTGATGCGGGGGCTGATGGAACGCGTCTGTCAAGTGGCGAAGAGCGATGCGGACGTGCTGATCATGGCCGAAAGCGGGACGGGCAAGGAGCTGCTGGCGCGGTTTATTCATCGCACGAGCGCGCGGCGGGATTGCCCATTTGTAGCGGTGAACTGCGCCGCCTTCCCCGACGCTCTACTCGAGAGCGAGCTGTTCGGGCACGTGCGGGGCGCGTTTACGGGAGCAGTGGCGTCCCGACCCGGCAAGTTTGAACTCGCCTCCGGGGGGACGCTGCTCTTGGATGAGATCAGCGAGATGCCACTCAGTCTGCAACCCAAGCTCCTGAGAGTTCTTCAGGAACGCGAAATCGACCGGCTGGGCGATACACGCCCAAGGCGCGTGAATGTGCGGGTGATTGCCACCACAAACCGTAACCTTTGTTCGCTCATCGAAGAAGGAAGATTCCGTGCCGACCTCTTCTACCGGCTGAATGTCGTGCCCCTCACCTTGCCGCCGCTCCGTGAACGCCGCGAGGACATTCCCGAACTCGTCGAGTATTTCCTGCGCAAGTACGCGCCGCCCGCGCGCCCCGTTCGCCTTACCGACGAACTTCTCCGTCGCCTGGTGGAATACCATTGGCCGGGGAACGTCAGGGAGCTGGAAAATGTTATTCGGCGAATTCTGGTCCTTTCGATTCAACCCGTGGCGGGCGTGGAGGTTCTAGAAGGAAAGGAAGTGGGGGAAACAAAAACAATGACCGCCAGCATGCCGGCCCAAGGGGTAACCCTGCGCGACATGGAAAGACAACTCCTCGAGAACACCCTCGAGGCTACGGGCGGAAACAGAACTCGCGCGGCGGAGATCCTGGGAGTGAGCCTGCGTACGGTGCGCAACAAGATCCGGGAATTCGGACTTCCACCCAAGAGGTCCTCATGAGCCGGATGGAGCAGCTCTGCGAGTATTTGGACTTGGCGGCGTTTCGGCAAAGGCTGATTGCGAGCAATTTGGCCAACGTCGATACGCCGGGCTACCGGACGCGCGACATCAATTTTGAAGGAGAAATGCGGCGCGCCGAGAATCGACTTGGACCGCAAACACCGGCGCCTCGTGTGTTTGAGGTAGCGGGATTGATTGAGCGGCCGGACGGGAACAACGTTAGCCTGGACCGCGAGAGCCTGTTGCTGGCGCGCACGCAATTGCAGTTCCGATTAGGGGTGGAGCTGGTGCGACAGGAGTTTCAGCGCATTTCCGCTGCCGTTAAAGAAGGGAGCTAGTCACATGAATCTGTTGGGAGTTCTGGACATCAGCGGGTCGGCTCTTACTGCGGAGCGACAACGTGCCGAAGTGCTGGCCAGTAATTTGGCGAACGCGCAGACGACGCGGACGGCGAAAGGAGGGCCCTACCAAAGGCAACTGGTGATTTTCAGAACTCGTCAGGCGGGAAATGGACGGTTTGCGGGGGTCCTTTCCGGATTCAGCGACCGGTACGCCCAAGGGGTGGAAGTTACGCGCGTGGTGCCGGACCCAACGCCGCCGGTCGAGCGTTATGAACCAGCGCATCCCGACGCTGATAGCCAAGGGTACGTGGCTTATCCCTCCATCAATCCCATTGAGGAAATGGTGAACCTGATGGGAGCGGCGCGCTCGTATGAACTGAATGTCGCCGCTGTGCAGGCGACCAAGAACATGATCGGCGCGTCGCTTGAAATCCTGAGTTGATGATTATTGAGTGCGCCGTAGCGCCACCCATTAGGGCGGTTTCCAGCCTAAGGAGGGCCTGGGAAGATGGCGCATGTTGAGGTAGCGGCGACTTTACGGCGCCACAGCTTCGAACATTGCAACCCGCACTTGGCTGCGTATAGCCAGCGCAACGTGGTTGGGAGGTGAACGATGGGCAGTCCGCTCTCAGGGATCTCGCAACTTGGCCCGGCGAGCGCTGAGGCCAAGACAGGAAAGCCGGCCGACGAGGGATCGAATTTCGCTTCCCAGCTCCAAGCAGCGTTCAATCACATCGAACAACTCCATACCGATGCCGACCAACAGATAGCCGGTCTCTTGAGTGGGCAGGGCGAGGATATTCATAAAGTTATGATTGCGGTCGAAAAGGCGAATCTTTCCTTCCAGCTCATGATGCAAGTCCGCAACAAAATCATCCAGGCGTACCGGGACGTCTCGGGAACGTCCTTCTGAAGAGTGAGGTATGGCGCTGAGCCCCAAAGAGACGCTCGATCAAGTTCACAAGTATGTGCGTGGGCTGAGTCGAAAGCAGAAAATCACGCTGGGGGCGGGGACTTGCCTAATCATTCTGAGTCTTCTGGTGTTCGTATCCCTGATCAGCAAAGCCGATTACAAACCACTGTACTCAGGGCTGCAGCCGGAAGAAGCGCAGTTCATCGCTCGCACCCTGGCGGCTGAGAATATTCCTTACGAGATTTCGAGCGATGCGACAAGCTTGCGTGTTCCCGCCAACAAGGTTGACTCGGCGCGACTGGAACTGGCATCCCAGGGACTGCCGCAAAGCGGACGTCTGGGTCTGGAGCTGTTTGACAAGCCTAACTGGGCAGGGAGCGACTTTGCCGAAAAGGTGAACTACCAACGGGCGCTGGAGGGGGAACTGGAACGCACCATCCGGGCGATTCGGCAAGTGCAGTCCGCCCGCGTCCACCTCGTATTGCCTCACGACTCGCTTTTTAGCGAGCGTGAACGCGAAGCCAAGGCTTCCGTGGTGGTGAAACTGCGGGAGGGCAGGTTGGCGGACAGCGCGATTAAGTCGATAACTTACCTCGTGGCCAGTGCCGTGGACGACCTTCGTCCGGAGAACGTTACGGTGATTGATGCCGACGGCAACGTTCCCATGCTGTCAGGGAGGCATCCCCAAGGAGTGGACCATGATGAAGTCGAAGAAATGGAACACCACCTCTCTGAGAAACTGATTTCGACTCTGGCGCCCTTGGTGGGGCGCGAGGGGCTGCGAGCCAGCGTCACCGTGGAATACGACTTGGCGAGCAGCGAGAGCACTCAGGAAACCTACGATCCGAACGGTGCGGTGGTGTTGACCTCCCAGGTCTCCGAAGATCAATCGACGGATGCCGAACCCCAAGGAATCCCTGGCACGCCCAGTAATGCTCCGGACTCGAGCGCCAAAGGGGCTGCCTCGGCGGCGGCGGACAGCACTGCTGAGCAAGCGGGTCAACGGAATGAGAGTAAGACCTACGCGGTCAGCAAGTCGGTGCGCCACGTTGTTCAACCCTCGGGAGGGATAAAAAGGATCGCGGCAGCGCTCCTCGTTGATGATGCGGCGGAGACGAAATCCGAAGGCAACACCAAGGTCGAAACCCGCCGCAAAAGATCGGCGGAGGAATTAAGGCAGATCGAAGAGCTGGCAAAGGCGGCGATCGGCATCGATCCCGCCCGAGGCGATCACTTGTCAGTGCAAAATATCTCATTTGCGAGCATTTCTCCAGGCCCCCCGCCCAACCTGCCGGAACGCCTTGCCCCCCTGTTGCAAGAATGGATGGGAGTGGTCCGTTATGCAGGCCTGGCGGCATTGTTCTTGCTCGTCTATCTCCTGCTGCTCCGGCCCCTCAAGAAGCAAATCATCGCTGCCTTGGCGGTCGAACAGCCTCGGCTACCGAGAGGGATTATCGAGCGTCGAGCGCTGGGCAAAGCGGAGGCGCCGGAGGAGTCAGCGCCTGAAGCTGGGGAGAGCGCAGACCAGAGTGTAGGGGAATTAACCGAGATCAATGCGGAAGTAAAGAAAACCGTGGTGCTCAAGAATCAATTGGTCGAAAGGATCAAGAAGAACCCCGAAGCCGCCAGCCGGCTGATCCAGAACTGGGTCCGGCAAGGTGAGGCAGAAGCATGACCGAAGCTCTTACCATCGGCGGACCAGAGCCGGCCGCCAAGAGCTGGACGCGCCCTGAAACTCATGCTCTGACCGGAGTCAGAAAGGCCGCCATCTTACTGGTTTTGCTGGGAGACGACACGGCCAGCGCGGTCTACCGGCACCTCGACATTCCCGAGGTGCAGCGGCTGACGCAGGAAATTGCCGAACTGTCTTCTATCTCGTCCGAGCTGGCAGCTCAGGTGCTTCATGAGTATCACCGGTTGTCGGTGACTCAAGACTACCTCGCGCAAGGCGGGCACGATTATGCCAACCAAATATTAGTGAAGGCATTCGGCAAAGAAGCGGCGAACACGCTGCTCGGGCAGGTGTTACAAGCGCAAGAGGCTAACGACTTAAACCTCGACACGCTTCAAAAAGCAGACCCGGAGCAGCTCGCGAAATTTGTGGAGGGCGAGCACCCCCAGACGGTCGCGTTGTTGCTGGCTCACTTGGGCGCTCGCACGTCAACTTCGGTGCTGGTACGGTTGCCGGAGAAACTGCGTGCCGAGGCCATCCGGCGGCTGGCAGTGATGCAACAATTCTCCACCGAAATGATCAGAAGGATATCGGTGGTCTTGCACAAGAAGCTGGCCTCGGTGGGAGAGCAGAGCCGGCGTGCTTACGGAGGTGTGAACGCCGCAGCCGAGATGCTGAACAGTGTCGATCGGAAGTACAGCGACGAAATTCTGACTTCCATCGAGCAGCAAGACCCCAAGCTTTCGCTGGCCATCCGGGATCTGATGTTTGCATTTGAGGATGTCACCGGTATACCGGAGACCGCCATCCGCGAGGTGTTGGGTCAAGCGGATAAGAAGACACTGGCCACCGCCCTGAAGGGCGCATCGGAAGACCTGAAAAACCACTTCTACAAATCCATGTCGTCTCGTGCGG